>Ga0068714_10000038_pt1 | contig 266017 bp, 302 predicted proteins | sample MTBNYHSulfiMetaG_FD_62988 | JGI IMG/M metagenome (GOLD analysis project Ga0068714, IMG submission 62988) | Enrichment culture microbial communities from rom New York Harbor, USA that are MTBE-degrading - MTBE-NYH (New York Harbor Sulfidogenic)... | ecosystem: Environmental > Aquatic > Marine...
TAACTTTCCTCAATATTTCCTCTTTAACTTCTTTTGCAATTGTCTTCTTCTGCACAAAACTCACCCCCTTAGTTGTTTCAAGTATATAGAAACTGTGTGTAGTTTAAGGGGTACCTGTCATTTTTTATCACCAGTTTCTTGTATCGACTGAATGTCATACCCAACTGCAAACTGGTTAGGTATCTTTAAAATTAAGTGAATTAAATCTTGCCTACCAAACTTAGTAACCTTAGCTTTCTCGTGTTCAATGATGACTGTTTCTCCTACATCACCTATTTCTTTTGTTTTTACTGAAGTTTCTTTCGATAGGGATTGTCTTATTCGACTTAACACCTCATTTATAAAGACAGACTGTTCTTTGCTTATTTCCTTACTCTCTCCAATTTCTTCTATAAGAGATACTATATCTGCTTCGAACAATGAGCTTTCTAGCTCACTGTTGACATATGAGAACCAATCATCTTGTGTTTCTTTAACTTGATCGATATTAACTTCATCAACTGCATATAAGGGATCATACGGTTTGAAGTAGTCGGACTTAGAAATAAAAGCGTGGATAGTTTCTAGGTTGGCAGTGTTCAAATAGTATTTATAATTAGGTTTTAGTTTGACTAAATCCGCGAGCTCCATATAGTCCAAAATATCTCCAGCATAGCGCGTTACATCTCCTGATTGGTCATAATCGAGATTGTTCTCTCTATTATTAAGAATTAAATGCAGGGTTTCTGTTGGTGTTCTTTGGTCCCTCGTAACTCTAATATCGTTGAATATGCAGTGTGTAACTTCTGACTTAGTAAGACCAAACTTCCCTTCAAACTTTTTTTGCCCTTCTATTAGGACCTGCATTATATATGGTGCTGGTTTAAATCTAACATCAGCTTTAATAAGATCTGCGGTTTCTCTTGGTTTTAGGTGTCCACCAGGATACTGGAAGTAAAACAAAAAGTATCTAAAAAACTCTATTAAATCTTGATGGTCTGCTAACAGCTTTGCCATACGACTTGGCATTGCCGTGTTGTCGACATATTCAATAAAGCCAAACAGCGATGAAATCTCGGTTCGCCAATTATTAATTGTCTTCAGTTTTTTTGAAGAATTGCCAGGATAAAGCCTAATAACATTATTGAGTTTTTCTTTAAACAATTTGTAGTCTTCTTGTTCCAGTTTTGCAATCTCACTTGCCATAAAAATTAACACATTTTCAACATCATTTTTAAACCTTGGTCTTATATGATGAAGCCTGAAATAGTATTCTTCTGGAATTGTATATCTCATATTTGTTTTCTTAACTCGTTTGCAACAGCTTCTGCCAATAGTGGTGGCACAGCGTTTCCGACTTGTTTATATTGACTAGTCTTGCTACCTAAAAATCTAAAATTATCAGGAAACGATTGGAGTCTCGCTGACTCTCTAACTGTTGGAACCCTATTATACTTGTAATGAAAATGGTGTCTGTGACCTGTATCTATTGTGAAACTAGGTTTGTTGCTACTAAACCTAGTCCAAGCTATATTTACATTTCTGATTGATTTAAATTTTTCAGGTAAATCTTTGTAATTTCCACCATCGGGGACTAGTGATATTATCGACTTGGTTTTTTCTGTATGGTTAGTTAGTTGATGATTGTAGATACTATTCGTTTTTTGTCGCATTAGTTTTTGATACTCACTTTTAGGTTGGATATTATTTTTTATCCCGTCTTTCAAACTTTCATCTGGCAAGTCCGATATCGCTTCAAAAGAACTTACCTTCTTGTCTGTGTGTGTTGGTTCAGGAAATCTGAAATAATTACCATTTCTTAGTCCCACAAAAAAAACTCTTTTCCTGTTTTGTGGAACTCCATAGTCGGACGCAAGTAGTATTTTGTAGGTGACAGTAAAACCTAGCTTTTCAAAGTCGCTAATTAAGTTATCTTTTATCGCACCCTTGGCCATTGAGACAAGATTGGGCACATTTTCCAGAACAAATGCCTTTGGCTTCAATGCGTCTACAACTTCTACAAAAGATTGATATAGACTGTTTCTTGGATCATTTGGATTTCTTTTGCCAGAGATAGAAAAGCCTTGGCAGGGTGGACCCCCAATTACTATGTCGATTTCTTCTGATAGTTTATCTAAAATTGATTTTTTATTAGGAGTAGACAAGTCGATATTAATTGTTTCTGACTCTGGGTGGTTAAATGAAAAAGTGTCTAAGGCGTCTTGCCAATTATCAATGCCTGCCACTATTTTATAGTTAGTTTGGTTAAAGCCTAGGGACAATCCACCTACCCCAGAAAATAAATCAATTACCGAAAGCTTGTTGTTTTTATTTTTTGCCATTGTTGTATTTGCTGTTTTTAATAAATTTGTTCAGCTCATCATCGGAGATTCTGTATTGTTTACCCATCTTATATGCCTGAATACGATTGTTCTGTATCCAGCGATATACTGTTAAATAGGCGACTTTCAATGTGTCTGCAACTTCCTGAATTGTGTAGTAATTTTCTTTTTTTCCTTTCATCTTGTTATTTATCATTATTTAACATTTTATCTTGATAATCAACTAGCTTTAATGGCTTAAAATCATCTATCTCTTTCTTCAAAAAAGGAAAAACTGGCTTTAAATCGCTTGTATTGCCATACTCTTTCATCTGGCTATTTAGGGCATACCAAGAGTGCCTGCCATACCTTTTAGTGAGGTGTCTTAGCTCTCTTACGCCTACCTCTTCAAGTATTACTTTTAAGCCTGTCAGCTTGAGTGCTGTATGAAGTTTTATGTCAGGGAAACTTATTAGAAGTTCATTAAAGTAGTCAGCGTATTTGTCTTTATCGCTCATAAGTATAGGTGGGTATGCCTCTTCAATCTCGTTTATATAATAAAGCAAAACCGACCTTGCCGTTTGTTTGCTGAATACATTAAATAATGTTGGTTCACTTTGTTCTTCAATCTTCCTGAAAATATGCTTCAGCTTCTGTCTGGTATTTAATCTTATCTCAATCCTTAGAACTTCAAACGGTTCACTTTTTGGTCGGTTATCAAATAGTCCTAGTTGCATTTCATTATCTTTTTCCTCTGCACGCTTCTTACTTTTACCTGCATATTCTAAGTCTTTGAGTTTGTCGTAAAAGGCAATTTCAAAGGTGTTTGCTCTGTATTTCCAGCTATGCCCTTCGTTTCTGAAGTCGGTCTGATTAGTATCTAAACTCTGGTTTATGTTAGCTTTTCTCAGTTGTTTTATGTATGTGAGAGGGGTCGTATAATCGGACAACACAATGTTCTTTGAGTAATGAATAGCTGATACAGAAGCCGTTGCAAGGTTTACTTCACTTACAAGTACACCCATTTCTTTTAGCTTTCCTTGAAGAAGGATAATCGTATCAAAAAGGTCATCGTTTTCTAATTCGTCAAAGTTATTTCCAAACAAGAGTTTGGGTATAGAAAACTCAATACGCAAAGTAATTTCAAACTGTCTGTCTCTTTTTACTCTTCTTGTAAGCGTCAGGCGTGGCTTGTAGTTGCCGCTTTTGAGCTCTCTTGGAGTAGGGTTTTGAGAGCATTTCTTATACCCTCTACCACCTCGCTCATAGTCAGCATTTAAAATTTCATTTGCGTTTGGCTGAAATTTATATGGTTCTGTAATTTTGAACATATCTAATTTAAGAGTTAATACTATTGTGTCTATCATTTTCGTTTTTCATTACTTTTTCAAAGTGCTCTAATACCTCCTTTTCTATTCTTTGTGCGAATTGCTTGTTTATCGGATAAAAGATATTTAAGTTTCGCTCTGCCACCTTTTTAGTGGGATAGACCAGCCTGTAACCACCATTTGGGCGAGTTAATATGCCGATTGAGCCAAGATAAAGGCTTCCGTCTAAGATAAAACTCACAAAGGCTACAAGCCCGTTCTGTGGCTTCACTGGCACTATCTGTATTTCAGTTATTTTTGTTTTCATTGTTTTTCTTTTTATTCCTTTGGTCTATTTCCATCAGTAGTGCAAAAAACTTGACCAGTCGCTCTTTGTATTCAATGGCTTCTGGGTCGGTTATCTGTTTCCCATAAGTTTTTTCCAGAAAGGCCGTTGTCTGACTTTTTACTTTGACTTCATTTGTCATAAGCAAAGTTTATGAGAAGCGTTTGGTATCCACTCGTATACGTTCCGTATACGGAAAATGAGTCTATTTTGAAGTTTTTTTGTAGATTTTGTTTATTTTTGCCTGATTGTAGTCGTAAATCAAAAAATCAGTTATTCCAACTCTGGCAAGACTATTTCTTATACCACGGCATACTTCATAGTAAGTATTTTTCCAGTCTATGCTTGTGTCATAACTTGCTCCTTCAAGCTCTTTGATAATTTCACCAAAATAAACAGCTGACCGTTCTTTTGTAATTAGCTCTAGTAATCTCAGTTTTCTCGTATCCTTCTTTAGCTTGATTTCTTTATCATCAACTGTGAGGATATTGTCCGCTAATGAATAGGTGTGTTTCCCGTCTGATTTACCACTGTCGTCTAACTTCCACAAATACTGCTTCACATACGAATGTAGTCGCTGAAGGTGTATTTTGAACTCACTTTTTTGAAATTCAATGTAACCATCGGTTTTTTTACCTTCAACGATTTCCTTAATCTCGCCAAAAAGACCGTTAAGGTTAAAGGCGTCCCAAATTTGATTATTATCAAGCCTGGTCTTAACCATTTTTTCATAGTCACGGTATATCTGATAAAACAAAACCAGCCTGTCCCAGCTATACCAAACTCTTGTAAGTTTAATTCTGTCTAGGTAAGCAGTTTCCTGTTCCCACTTTTCATAACTTGGCGAGAAATTCCACTTTTTAATTCTGTGTTCATCGGTAATGGTTCCATATTTTCTGACAAATGGTAAATGGTCTACCGTTGTATCTTCGGCCAATATCATCAATACATAGCTAAGATAGTCATAGCGACCTTTGACGGGGCCGTGAGAAGTGGTTAATTGTCCTTCCTCGTAAGCAGTAAATTGATTAAGGTTATCTATTGCGGCCTGATTAGTCACTTTTTCTTTATCTATGTAGTTTTTAACTTCCTTGTAAACCTTTCGCATTTCAACAAGAGCTTTATCTGCCAGTAAACCTTGTTTTTTAATTTCTTTGCGTCCATTTTTGACAATTGATTTAATTGCTTTCTCTAATACTGGCTCCTCGTCATAAATGGCTATGTATTCAAAAAGGGGAATAAAAAAGTCACGGCGAGTGTCGGACTTAATAGCCCTGTCGTATATGTCTTGCAACCTTTCAATTATCAGTTCGTTTTGAGCTACCATTTCATTACTTCTTTAAGAAACTACTTGATATTGCTATTTTATCATTCTTTAACATCTCTGATAAAATTTACTTGTGATTAAGCACAATAAGAAAAATAACATTTTCAAGAGAACCGTTCGCATTAAACACCTTCTAGTATTGTGGCTTGGTTGTGTAATCGGTTTTGGTATTGTCCTAGCTATTGCAACAAAGTTTTTCACTTCCACTGTCCAAGAAACAACCTTTGGAAACTCAACATTATTTGTAATTTTAATGCTAGGGTTTATGTTTTTAGGTGTCTTAGCATTTGGTTTGGCTATACTTGTTGCTTCTATAAAAATCATTAGAAGTAAAAATGTAAAAACGATAATAAGGTCTCCAATTTTTATAATTCTGGCCATAATATGTGCTTTTTCTCTTGGAATTTTAGGGACTAAACTGTTTTCTCCCATTAAGGAACAGGTAAGCTACAACCAACATAAAACCGATGTCGTCAAACAAAGAGAACCAAATATTGTGCCAGATGAAATATTTGAATTAACTAACAACGAAAGGGTTAAAAACGGACTAAATCCGCTTAAAAGAAATGTCAAATTAGACGAAGCGGCTCTTGAAAGGGCGATGGTAATAATTGAATATGACGAGTGGGCTCACGAGGCAACAAAAAGCGGTATACCCTACACAGAAGCAATCAAGAAAGCTAATTACTGGAATATTAACTATGGTGAGAATTTGGCAAATGGACAATATACATCAGAGGAGGTAGTCAACGGGTGGATGAACAGCGATAGTCATAGAGCAAATATCCTTGACAAAAAATTTCAAGAAATCGGAATTGCGACCTACTCAGGACAACTGAATGGATTTAGCACAGTTGTGACGGTGCAAATCTTTGGTGGGTATCAACCCCCAAACTACTCACAAGACACCATAAACGGGTGGGCCGGTTCACTTAACAGATTAAGAGAAATAAAGCCAAGCTGGGAAAACATCAGAAATTTCCCTTCTACCTATGAAGCAAATAAGCAGGACGCAGATAGAATGATAGAAATTATTAACTTGCGAATTTACAGAATTGAAAAGATAGTAAGTAGAATGCAAGCTAATCAATGGCTAACATCTGAGGAAAATCAATGGACTTACGTTGATGAAAAACTATATAACGAACAAGAGGCTATTGCTAGTAGATTAAATAGTCAAGTTTGGAAGTAATTTCTCTGGTAATTGTAGGTTTTTTAGTAAAATTTGAATATCGTTTAAGCTAAAATTAAACTCTAACCTATGGTTGCAGAACAAGTCCTTTAGGGGGAGCCTTTTCGAACTAACTGTAACCTGTTCGGCATCAAGTAGTTTTTGAAACAATGGCGAATAGGTTACATGTTGGATCTTTTTGTCTGCTACCTCGATTTTTTCAAAGAAGATAGATAGATAATGCTTCTTGGCCTCAAAAACGGCGTTCTGATACGTTTCGTATAGATTGGTATCCAGATCGAGTATCTCGGAGGCTAGATTAACATCAAAGCCTCGTTGGTTTTCGATGTTGGCAATATCATTCTCATATCCCTGAATCTCGTAGTTGATCTCCCTGTGCTTTCTCTTAAAAGTAGCTTTATCAACTGTTCCATCCAGTAGACTATCTTCTAGGATATTCCTTCTTGTCTCTAAAGCCTTAACCTTATTCCTTAGACGCTGAACCTCCTCATTTCTGGACTCTCTAGTCTGTTGGATCAACTCTTTGGCTTTGTCGTGTATCTTTTGCTTAAACCTCTCTGAAAATTTGATATGCTTCAACTCTTCGGCTACTTGGTTTTCTAACTCTTCCAAAGGTATGTACTCTTTACAGCCCATTGGATAGGAGCCGTGATAGTATGCCATCTTCTTTTTGTGGTTATGGCTGCAATAGAGTCTGGAACCACACTTGTGACAGTATGCCACGCCTGTAAGCAACCATTTGTATTTCCTACGTCTGCAGGCGTTGTGGTTGTTGCGTTCCATTATCCTTTGGCATAGATCGAAGACAGTCTTAGTGGTAAGTGGTTTGTGATTACCTTTGTATTCTTCATCCTTATAGATGAACTTACCAATATAAAAAGGGTTTTTGAGATAGCTGTAGAGGCAACTGCGAGATACCATTTTGCCGTTTTTGGATCTCAATCCATCTTCATAGAGCATGTCTCGGATTTGATCGACACTATATTTCTCAGTACTAAATAACCTGAAAAGGTTGGTTAGGTATTTGCCTCTTTCTGGATCTATTTTGATAATCCTATTTGGTTTGTCCTTGCTTCCGATGTTGACATTTATATATCCCAATGGAGCAGGGCCTGGCCAATCACCTAGCTCACATTTCTTCAACATGCTTTTTTTAACCTTCCTGCCTGTTATTTGGGACTGAAACTGATTAACTCCTGCCATGATGGTTTCCATAAAGTTACCTTCAACTGTGTCATCAATCATTGGTTGATTAACAGCAAAAATCCTAGTTCCGTTCTTTGCAAGCGTATTCTTAACCATGAAATGATCTGTAGGGTTTCTGGCTAGTCTGTCTGTGTCCATAACCAGCAGTACGTCAATCTTTTCATCTTGGCATTGTGCAATAGCCTCTTGGAGTGCGATTCTACCTTTTAAGGTAGTGGCACTTTTACCTGGTTCTTCGTAAACACCCGCAATTGAATGCTTATTCTCTTTAGCCCACCTTCGGCAAATATCTATTTGCACTTCGATTGACTTACCCTCATTGGCTTGCTCGTCTGTTGATACTCTAGAGTAGATTACCGCAGTATTCACAGTACCTCCTTTCCTTCTTGTTTATTTTTGAGTAAAAATCATTAAATCCTTCTAAAATTCCCTCTAGCAATTTCCCTGATGACATGTCGTCTACAGGTTGTTGGTTTACTGCAATTACTTTTGTGCCATTCAAATCAATCTGGCTTTTTATAAAAAGTAGTTCAACGGTGTTTCTGGACAACCTATCAATATCTGTTACAAGCAACACATCAATGGGATCTATTTTGTTTTGACATCTGGCAATAACATCAACTAACGCTTTTTGATTACTTAGTTTCGATCCGCTTCCTACTTCTTCGTATTCCTTAACAATCTTGTACCCATTCTTTTTTGCCCATTTTCGGCATTGGTTCTTTTGTACTGCAATTGTGTTACCTGATTGTTTGGTTGTCGCCGTTCGATAATAGGCAACTGCCTTTTTACTTTGTTTTTTGTTTTTCATAGTTCCTCCAATTTGATTAACTTAATATGTTTTCGATCTAGGATAGTTTCGATGAGACAGAATTCGGTTTCGTCATCAGAAATCCTGTCCCAGCTAGTGACTACAATCTCTTGGATTGAGTCTTTTTTCCTACACCTAGACATCATTTGATCGAACACACTATGAACGGGGGATGAAGTGTCAACAAAAGTTTCTACCAATTCGAGTTTATTTTTGTTGCAGTAGTCATTGATGCGTGCTTTCTGTGTTTCGAGAGGGGGAGTTGAGTTTTTCTCTTTGTTCCACCTAACGAAACCGTAAGCACGTTTTTTCATCTTTTTATAGTATTTGGATCATTTCTTACTAAACTCACACTCTTAACTATGAAGGCCTTGGCCTCCAGACTTTTCCTAAACCTTCTGAAATAAGGGGCAATGCCTGGGATAAAATTAAAACCCAGTTCTGATAACCGAACTTCGGCGATCTTCTGGGCTAGTACATCCAACCATTCATTTTTGCTAGTTTTTGGGATTAGTCTATACATGTTTATACCTTATTATCATTAAATATATACTACTAAATTTTTAATGTCAAGCATTCAGTTTTCAGGTATGTTTATTGAGAAATATACGTGTTTAAGCTACAATGGCTAGCAATGGACTTCGATTACAGATACACAATTGACGATCTAGCGGAGAGATTTAGCGTTACCACAGAAACCGTGAGGCGTTGGTGTAGAGAAAAAAGAATTGGACACATTAAACTTCCAGGTAAAAAGGGTGGCTACCGTTTTTCAAAAGAGGATGTTGATAACTTCATTGCTTATCGCAATACACAACCAATTTTTGAAGTGTACCCTGATTTGAAGAAAGAAGATAAATGATCAGACATACCCTCCCCCTGATTGTAGTTCTATAACCCCTCACTCATAATACTGATTGTGTCTGAGATGTCGCCAGCCTTGGGTTTATATCCCTACATATACATAGGTGGGAGATTTCAATATAACTAGGGTTATAAACATCCCTAGTTATTTCTGTTTTAAGTCTATTGTTTCCAGGCTAAATCGTTAAGAAATAGTCTTTGGAGTTAATAGAAATTCAGTTAATAAGTAGGGGTAATAAACTAGCGGATAGTCAGATTTATACATTCTTTTTGTTTGAACAATTTTGTATAATAAAGATCAACTTGTATGAATGAACAACTTGAGGAATTGCTTTCCATTAAGCAAGCAGCCAAGATTTTGAATGTAAGCACCCAGACGCTTCGGCGATGGGACAGGCAGGGATTACTTAAAGCCGTGCGTGTGGGCAATCGTAAAGGTGTGGGAGATAGACGGTATCGCAAGAAAGACATTGAAGCCTATATTTCCCGTAAGGATAAGGCAAAGTAGCAAGCCCAACAAAAGGAGAATTAAGAAAATTATGGCTAAAGATATATTCCAAAACTACATCAGTTCGGTATCTTCGAAGTTTGCACACGAGGAAACCAGTGAAATGGGATACAGAACTGACTTTGAGCTTTTACTCAAAGGTGTTTTTGAAGCCATAAAGATTTCTCGTTTCGATCATGATGCCAAGGCAAAGCACGGGAATAAACCAGACTTTGTGGTGGTTAAAAATGATGTCCCCCTCCTGTATATAGAAACCAAAGATATTGGGGTGTCGTTAAACAAAGTCGAAAAATCAGAGCAGATGGCGAGGTACTTTGGGTATACCAATCTGATTCTGACTGATTACTTGGAGTTCCGTTTTTACAGAGACGGCATTCCTTATGGGGAACCAGTCAAGATTGCAGAATACGACAAACGAAACAGAACTATAACTCCACTTTCACAAAACTATGACTTATTGGAGAAAACACTTCTCGACTTCATTCAATCACATAAAGAGCCGATCCGATCAGGTAAACATCTTGCCAAGATTATGGGGGGTAAAGGACAACGTATCCGAGACAACATCAGGGATATTCTGGCTTCGGAGCAGGGTAAAAAAACCGAATTGATGAATGTTTACGAAACCCTAAGAAGATTACTGGTTCACGATCTCACACCTGAATCTTTTGCAGATATGTATGCTCAGACATTGGTTTATGGTTTGTTTGTTGCTCGATTTTATGACAACTCATTGAGTTCATTTAGTCGTCAAGAGGCTAGAGATCTGATTCCTGCATCGAACCCATTCTTAGGGCACTTCTTCGATCACATTGCAGGGAGGAACTTTGAGAAACGGCTTTCTTATATTGTTGACGAGCTGTGTACAGTTTTCTCACACGCCAACGTTGCCGAATTGATGGAGCAACACTTTAAGTCTGTGAGTAAAAAAGGAGCACATCGAGGCCAAGATCAGGTTATCCATTTCTATGAGGATTTTTTGAAAGAATATGATGAAGATCTTCGCAAGAGAATGGGAGCGTATTACACCCCATTACCTGTTGTTCAGTTTATTGTCCGCTCTGTTGATCGTTTGTTGGAGAAGGAATTTGGACTAACTGGAGGGCTTGCTAACACTTCTAAGACAAAAGACGGCCTTCATAGAGTGCAAGTGCTTGATCCAGCAGTGGGTACAGGTACGTTTATCAGTGATGTTATAGGGAAAATATACACAAGAATAAAAGATGGTGGCCAGAAAGGCAGATGGCCAGCCTACGTACACCACGAGTTACTTCCCCGAATATATGGTTTTGAGCTGATGATGGCTCCATACACTATCGCTCACCTGAAATTGAGTATGGCTCTGAAAGAAACAGGATTTTTGTATTTCAATGAAACCAGAAGTGGTAAGGCAAGGTTGGGTATTTACCTCACCAATTCACTTGAGGAAGTCAATAAACAGCCAGAATTATTGGCGTTCGACTTTGGAGCCAGTATTGCCGAGGAAGCAAAACAGGCTTCAAAGATAAAAAATGAAAAACCAATCATGGTGGTTCTCGGTAATCCTCCCTATGCTGGCATTAGTAGCAACGAAACTAAATATGCAAATAGTTTAGTTGAGCGATATAAGGTAGAGCCAGGTGGAAAGCAAAAACTTCAGGAACGGAAGCATTGGTTAAATAATGACTACGTTAAGTTCATGGCGATGGCTGAGAGTATGATAGATAAGACTGGTGATGGGATACTTGCCATGATCACTGACAATGGGTATTTGGACAATCCTACTTTCAGAGGAATGCGATGGCACTTAGCAAAAACCTTTGACAAGATCTATGTCTATGACTTGCACGGTAGTACAAAAAAATTCGAAACAACTCCAGATGGAGAAAAAGATGAGAACGTATTTGACATTATGCAAGGTGTTGGAATTATTTTAGGCGTTAAAACTGGTAAGAAAAAACAGGACGAACTAGGAGATGTTTACCACGCTGATCTGTACGGTACACGCAAGTACAAATTTGATGTTCTGGCTTCAAAATCTCCTAAATGGCAGAAACTGACTTTGGATGACAAGATGGTATATTTTGTGCCGAGAAACACGGAAGGATTAGACAAGTACAACGAAGGGTTTAAAGTTGACAAGCTTTTTTATGAAAGTGTAACTGGGGTTATCACTGCACGAGATAGTGTGGTGGTTGATACCAGTAAGAGCGAACTCGAACAGAGAATGAGACGTTTTGCTGATCCTAAATTTTCTGACACTGAAACTAGAAACTGGCTCTACCCAAATAGAAAGCCTGGAAAGTATAAACCTGGAGACACTCGGGGTTGGAAGTTAACCTCCGCTAGAGAAGAAGTTCGGAGGCAGAACATTGAGGAAAACATCAGGGATATTGCATACAGGCCGTTCGACAAAAGACACATTTACTATGTTCCCGAGATGGTAGATTGGGGACGGTTTGAGTTCATGAGGAACATGGATAAGGCCAATATAGGCTTAAATTTGTGTCGTCAGGTTATTTCGACAAGTTTTAACCATATCTTCATTACTAACCGCATTGTTGACGATTCGTATGTCTCTAATAAATCTCGTGAGCGAGGTTATTTATTTCCGCTGTATCTTTATCACGGGGATGGAAGTAAAACCTCGAATCTCAAACCCGAAATAGTAGATGAAATAGAGAAGGTAGTAGGTAAAACAGATCCAGAAGACATTTTCGACTACATTTATGCAGTATTGCACTCACCTAGCTACAGAGGGAAATACAACGAGTTTTTGAAGTTGGACTTTCCGAGAGTGCCGTATCCATCAGACAAAAAGATTTTTCGACAGTTGGTTAAATTGGGAAGAGAGCTTCGATTACTCCATCTTTTGGAGTCACCTAAGTTAGGAAACTTTGTTACATCTTTCCCTGAATCTGGCTCGTATGAAGTGGAGAAAATTGAGTACAAAGATGGAAAAGTGTTTATAAATTCGGAGCAGTATTTTGGCAACACGCCAGAGACAGCATGGGAGTTCACGATAGGTGGTTATCAACCAGCACAGAAATGGTTGAAGGATAGAAAAGGTGAAAAGTTAACCAACGGGGACATTGAACACTATCAGAAAATCATAGTTGCATTAGTTGAGACAGATAGGTTGATGAAGAAAATAGATGAGGTTATGGAAGGAGGGCAAGATGTCTAAGCGTGGCTCTCTGTGGAATAAGTGGGATTTACACATCCACTCCCCAAAGACTTTTCTGGCTAATAACTACCAAAATTGTTCAGTCGAAGATTATGTTCAGGCAATTGTGGATTCTGGGGTGAAGGCAGTTGGATTAACAAACTATTTTCGATTTCATGATGATGAGCTAGGCAGTATTAAACAACAGCTTAATGATAAGGGTATTGTCGTATTCCCAAACTTGGAGTTTCGTACACAGCCTCCTAATAAGGAAAACGATGAGATGCACATACATCTTATATTTTCGGATACTACCCCCTCATCAACAATTTCGGACTTTCTAGGGAGGCTAAAGACTACTGACGGGCTTTACTGTAAGAACCTAACTGAACAACAAATAAAAACCACCTCTATCACATTCCAAACATTGAAGCAGCAATTGGATGAAGACACAGAGATAACACAGTACGAAGATTATTTATTGGTGGCGTGTCCATGTGGACAAGGAAATTTTCGGCCTAGTAAGGATGATGATGGGAGAGGTAACAATACCGCAATTGTTATAGATAAGAATACTGATATTTTGTTTGGTACTAGCGATGACACCGAGTTTTTTCTAGGTACTGAGCGATATGATGGGGCTGAATCAAAACCAGTAGCTTATTGTTCTGATGCACACAGTAAGGCTCAGATTGGGAGTCGTTTCGCCTGGATCAAGGCAGATCTCAACTTCGAAGGCTTAAAACAAATTCTTTGGGAGCCAGGGAATAGAGTTAAAATTCAGGAAAGAAATCCTAGTGATGAAAAATCTGGACGCATAGTCATTGATAAACTGACATACAAAGATTCGAATGGCACAGAATTAGAGATTCTCCTTAATAAAGATCTAAATTCCATTATTGGAGTTAGAGGTAGTGGTAAATCTACCTTGTTAAAAAACATTGCTTGTCGTGTTGATCCTGATCAGTTTTCAGAAAAGGATAACGCTGATCGTTTGTATCAGCTAGAGGAATTTAAGGTGCATTGGGGGGATGGACAGGAAAATTCTGGCGTGGAAGAAAGCCCTAAGAGCGTCTTTTATATACCTCAAAATTATCTGAGCATGCTCGCTTATGACGAGTCTGGGAAATCTCGAGAAAGGGACGAATTTTTAACTAAACTGCTAAAGAAGAACGTTAAGTTTGCTAATGCGATTAGAGCATATAACGATTTTGTATCAGATAGTCGGGTAAAGGTTGAGGGTTTGATAGAAGAACTGTTAAAGGCCAATCAATCGTTACTTGAGGCTAAGAGCCAATTAAAAAAATTGGGTTCTCGGAAAGAAATTGAGAAAGAGATCGAAACAAAAAATGAGGAGCTGAAAAAGTACAAAGGATCTGGTGTTGATGCGTTAACTGAGGATGAGGTAAGTAGTTACACCGAAGCTGGGCAAAACCTGGAGGACATTAAAAAAGCCGTTTCCATTTTGGAACAAGATAAACAAATACTTGGCGGACTACTCGAGTCGGGTGCTGATGTGTATATAGCCAACCAGGAGATTTCTAGACTTTCGACAGAGAGACAATCATCACTGCGGAGTAAGTTACTACAAAAGAGCAAGGAAAATTTGAGCGAGTTGATAAAGGACGAGGTGGGTAAGATTGAAAAAAGCATTGAAGAGTACGGTAAGTTAGTCACTAAAAATCAAAAGATTGTAGACGGGTTGATTGGAAAAATTAAGGCAAACAAAGCTCTTGCCTCACTAACAAAAGAACTGAGTCAATTGCAACAAACCCTTAAGGCGATTGGAGAGTTGGAGACAGCAATTTCAGAATCTGGGAAAAACAAAGAAACAGCAGTAACAGGTTTGGTAAATGCTTACACTGCCTACAATACCCAACAGGAGGCTATTTTTGGAACTATTGAATTTGAGGAGGATTTTTCGTTTTTACAGATCGACATTGTTACCTATTACAACACTGCAGATTTGAAGAGGTTTGTTGAGCGGAATATCAACACTGTAGCTACAAGCCCACAGTTGGATCAAGAAGATCAAGATATTCGAGAATTGTTTGGAGACTCTCCAAAACAGCCTACTGCCGAAACTGTAAAAAAATGTATCTATAAGCTAGTCGATCAAAAAGTTAGATTAAAAGTTGAAGCAGAAGATGTTGGACAAGTTATTTCACAGTTGCTTAGAGATAGGTATGAGGTGGACTTTTTGAACTCGGTGAAAACCAAAGAGGATGAGATTTTGTTTAGAAATATGACTGGGGGGCAAAAGGCTATCGCCATGCTCGAGCTGGTTTTTCGGTTTGATGATGAGCGATACCCTATTCTCATAGATCAACCAGAGGACGATTTGGACGTGAGTGGTGTTGCTACAGATTTAGTTAAATTCATCAAAAGAGAAAAAAACAAAAGACAAATTATCATTGTTTCTCACAACGGTAGCTTGGTTGTGTGTGCGGATACAGAGGAAGTTATTGTTTCCGAGTGTGAGAAATTGGTTGATGGTAGATATAACTTCTCTTATAACAGTGGTTCGATTGAGGATAACGAGATTCGTGAAGAAATTATCAAAGTGCTTGAGGGTGGAAAGGAAGCGTTGAAACAAAGAGCAAGAAAACTCAATTTTAAGCATGAGATCTAGTTCGATAAGGAGTTTAGTAATAATTACTAAAATAAGATATGCAGATACAGAAGATAAAAGTTGACGAGTTGAAACTGTCCGATATTGTTCATGACATTGAGCATGGGCATTTGAGGATCCCTAGATTCCAGCGGGATTTTGTGTGGGAGCGATCCAAGGTAGTGAAGTTGTTGGATTCTATCTATAAGGAGTATCCGATTGGGAGCTTTTTTGTCTGGGATGCTGACAAAAAATACAATCTGTTTTATCGAAATATCGCCGAACTAGATCTGCCTACACCCGACACTTACACTTCGATTCGCTACATTCTGGACGGGCAACAACGGGCTACTTCCCTCTATGCTGCCATCAAGGGCTTAACCATCAACGGCACTGATTACTCCCAGATTTGTTTTGACTTTGATAAGGAAAAATTTGTGATTCGGTATCGGGAACATGACAACTGTGCTCCACTGCGGGATATTTTGGGAGACAACAAGTTTCAGATGTACAACAAACTAACCGATCAACGGAAACGGATCTTTGATAAGTGCAACAGTATTTTTTCCAGTTATCCGTTATCAGTTATCTTTGTTCGGGAGAAGGAATTGGATGAGGCGATTGTGATATTTGAGCGGATCAATCAGGGAGGTAAACGACTATCTATTTTTGACTTGGTGGTGGCTAGTACGTGGGGTGAGGATTTTGACTTGAAGATTGAATACCTAAAACTGGCTAAGTATTTGGAGGATAAAGGGTTTGGCAAGATCCCGCCTGAGGTGGTGGTTCATGCAGCTTCACTGATTATTAAGGGTTATTGCAGGAAGTCGTATCAACTACAGTTAAACAAAGAGGAGTTGAAAGAACATTGGGAAGAGATTGCCAACGCTATCAAGCTATCAGTTGATTTTCTGTCTAACAATTTGGGTGCCAAGATATACGAGTTTGTACCGTATCCACCCATGATCTCACTGCTGGCCTATTTGTACTTTAAGATCCCAGGCAGATCTTTGGATAAGGTAATGACTGAGCGAGTGCATGAGTGGTTTTGGCAGTCGGCGTTGAGTGAGCGGTACGCTACCTCCCGTGAAACACGGATGGAAGAGGATCGGCGGGTGTTGTTTGATAAGTTGGTTGAGGGTAAGGAAGTCAAGATTAGTTATCCGATCACGCTAGATAAAGACAAGATTGCCAAGAGTAGAATTAGCACCAAGTCGGCTATTCGTAACGCCTTCTTTTGTATGTTGGCCTTACGTCAACCTCGACACTTCAAAACCAACCAGGCATTTGCTTTGGATCGAAATATCTGTGCTGAGTTTAATAGCCCTGAGAAACACCACATCTTTCCCCGCCACTATCTCAAGGCTAACAAAATCCCTGGAGAGTATTTGTTATCCAACTTCTGTTTTATTCCTGCTGAATTAAATAAGGAGATTCGCAGGAAAGCCCCTAGTGACTATTTTGGAGAATATGATCAGGAAAACCCAGATTTTAGGGAGGCATTGGAAGCACAACTGATTTCCTATGATGACTCAATTCGTAATAACGACTATGGTGAGTTTATCCAGAATAGATCACAGGCTATTTTCGATGAGTTTGAGCGGTTGGTGGGATCTAAGATTTTGCAGGTGGCGGGACATAATGCCAATAAGGCGATTGATGAGATAGAAATCCAACTGCGGGCGTTGATAAATGCGGTGCTTTTGGATGAGGAAGGTGAGAATTATTGGGATAAGGTGATACCTTCTGACGTGCAGGGCAATGCCAAAAAGAAGATCACGCAGTTTCTAAAAAAGAACCCCTCTAAGAAATGGGAAGAGCTAACAGTTAAGGATTTGTTGGAGTTTTGCGACATTATGGATTACTCCAATATCATCCTGAAAAACTGGAAATATTTTGAGCAGATATTCAGATCTAAGTTTGAGGTGGAGAAACGGTTTATTGCTTACAAGGATTTTCGTAATGCAGTGAAGCACAATCGGGAGATTGATCGGGTGTTGCAGCGGGATGGTGAGGCAGCGTTGGAGTGGTTTTCCCAGATATTGCGGGCTACGAGTAAGGTGGTTGAGCAAGGGAATGTGGGAGAGATTAAGGAGAAAGGGATTAAATTGCCCGAAACCGAGGAAGAAACGATTGCTCGGGTAAAAAGCGAATTTGTGCGGGGTGCTGTGGCTAGTATCCCCGAATGGATAAATAAGACGTTTCCTGATGGTGAGGTGTATATCCAAAAAGGCGGGGCTGGTTCATATCATAGTCTGAAAAAAGACGATGAGATGATTTTGTTTTATTACTACGCTAATCATTGGGTATATGGGGAGTTGCAGTTTACGACACCTGATGAAATTGCCGTGTTGAGGGAGAGATTGTCTAAGCCAGAATCGGTACTGGATCGAGATAATAAGTATGGGCAGGTGCGGTTTAGGCTATGGAATGAAGCTGACTTGAAGGTTTTGCAGGAGATTATAGAAAAACGAATACGCTGATTTATGTCTAAATACTACAACGCCAAACGAACCAGAAACTTATATGATCCTCAGTCGGATCAGCCGTTTAGTCTAAGTCGATCCAAGATTGACTTGTTTGTGGATTGCCCCCGTTGTTTCTATATGGATCGGCGACTTGGGGTAGCTCGCCCTCCTGGTTTTCCCTTTGCTCTCAATAGTGCGGTAGATAAACTGCTCAAGCAAGAGTTTGATGTGCATCGAGCCAACGGCACCAATCACCCTTTGATTGAAAAGTACGGCGTGGATGCTCGGCCTGTGGCTCATGAGAAACTGGATGACTGGAGGGAGAATTTTGTGGGGGTGCAGCATTTGCACCAACCCACCAACCTGATGATATTTGGGGCAATTGATGATCTATGGATTAATTCTAAAGACGAATATATTGTGGTTGACTATAAAGCAACAGCAGTTAACGACAAAATAGATGAGCTGACTAAAGACCACCATGAAGGATATAAACGTCAAATGGAAATATATCAGTGGTTATTAAGAAGAAACGCTTTAACCGTAAGTGACACCGGCTATTTTGTTTATGCAAACGGCAACAAAGACGCCAAGGCATTTGATGGTAAGTTGGAATTTGATGTTACTTTAATTGCCTATAAAGGCAATGACGATTGGGTGGAGAAGGCAGTAAAAGACGCTTATAAGTGTTTACAAAGCAGTTCCATTCCAAAATCAGGAAAAGACTGTGATTATTGTGCATATAGGCAGGCAACCAGAAAATTAGAGCCGGATACCAAGTAGCTTTGGTATTCTCGCCGTCTCAGAGGCTATCTAAGGCGGTTTTAAGGCTAAAAAGGCAGAGATTACCGGAAAGCCGATAGGCAGGAATTTTCTAAAAACGCTAGCCTGGTTTATAATAAAAATAACCAATTTTTAATTATATTTAAAAATTGACATAGATTGATATAGAGAGGAGATTAAGATGAATAAATATCAGGAAGAAGTTAAATTAAAAGTAGGATTAGGTAATGGCAAAGACTTTGTCGCCCGCTATCTGGCTTCAATCGGACAGGATTTAAACGAAAAGATAAACGAGAGAACGGATGATTTAAGAAAACAATTCCCCAAAGCGGACTTTTTCTATCTGGCTATTGCTGAATCGTTTGTCTGGAATGACTATGCCCTTGATAAAAAGGAATTTTTCAAAAGAGCGGTTGAGTATTATCAAAATGATGACACCAGTGCCTTGGATAAAATTGAAAAGCTTGCCGGAATACACGGAGGCAGGGACGGATTGAAAAAAGCTTTAATCAACTGGAAAAGAATTCTTAATCAAACCCCTGTTCCCTCATTTAACAAACAGCCGGAAATTAAAGACTTGGTTTCGGCTCAAGAGTCAATTAAAACAACCGTTCAAAGCATTAAGATACAGGGAAAAACATCAATAGCTTTCGGTTCGTGGCTTTTAACCGCTCCTTTTCAGGTTATTGTCTGCCATTATAAAAAGCTTTGGGAGGATAACAAGCTTGATAATGTTTTAATACCCCTGGGCGGACAGGTTAAGAAAGGACTTTTGTTTTTAATCAAAAATAACGTATTGGATATTGAAGCAAAATCAGTGAGGGGTGCTGCTTATGAAGATATTTCAACAAGCATGGGTAGATTGGAAGATATTCAGGAAAAACAAAAAGAGTTAGCCAAACTAGCCGAAAGCAGAGTGCTACACATAAACTCCGGTTTGTATAGATTGGGAGGAGGAAAAGAGTAACAACTTCATATGGATGATAAAGAATTTTTAAAACTGGCAGTTGAGCAGGCAAAAGAATCTGTTAAACAAGGAGGGTTTCCTGCCGGAGCAGTAGTAGTTAAAGATGGAGAGGTAATTTCCAAGGGTGTTAGTTTGGGATTTAAACTTCATGACCCAACCAGCCATGCTGAAACTTCGTCAATCAGAGAGGCCTGTAAAAAACTTCAAACTACGGATTTAAACGGAGCAACTCTTTATGCTTCCCTAGAACCATGTTTAATGTGTTTCTCAGTTTCTAATTGGGCTGGTATTTCCAAAATTGTTTACGGATGTAAGAAAAATGACCAAATGGTCAGCAAAAGCTATTACGAAGGAAAAAATGAAAATACCGAGGTCAATAAAAATAACAACAGGCAAATAGAGCTAGTTTATATTCCGGACTTTGAAAATGAAATGCTTGAGCTAGCGGCAAAATGGGAAAAGGAGGTGAACAGCTAATGTTTAATAAATTATTTGCAGTTTGTTTATTGGTTGAGGATTTTGATAAATCCTTTTCTTTTTATAAAGACACCTTGGGCTTAGAAGTTAATTCCCATGAAGGCAAATTTGCCAACTTCAAACTTGAAGGAACAGAACTAGCCGTTTTTCAAAAAGATGAAGCGGTTGCTATGTTCCCCAGAGAAAAGATGGGCAAAGGAGGCGGAGCTGTAATTGGTTTTCAGGTTGATGATGTTAAAAAGACTTGTGAGGATTTGAAAAGCAAGGGAGTTGAGATTCTTGAAGGCCCAAAGACAACTGAGTGGGGACAGACTGTTGCCTACTTTAATGACCCTGATGGCAATATCTGGGAAGTGTCTAATAAATAGCCATGAAGATAAAGAAGGTTCATTCAATCGAGCTTCTGCCGACAGCTCCCTTTAATTTTGACGCCACCTTTCATAAACCTGACCATTTTACCTCCGGAGATAATGAATGGAAAAAAGGCATAAGATGGCAGACTTGGTATTGGGAAGGCAAACAATTAGGTTTGAAGTTTATTAACAAAGGCACCGCTTCAAAACCAAAAATCCAAGTAGACATTTTCTTTACCAAAAAGCTGGATAAAGCATTCATAAAATCTTTGTCTGATGAAATCGAATACAGATTTAACCTGAGATTAAAACCGGATGGATTTTACAGCCAGTTTAAGAATGATAAAGTTCTCGGCCCGATTATTGAAAGATGGGAGGGAATGCGCCCGGGGCATCCAAGCTCTCTTTATGAGTATTTGATTATCGGTATTGTTCTTCAAAACGCTACTGTCAGGCGGTCTATGCAGATGTTTCAAACATTGCTGGAAAAATATGGCAGGCTTCTTGAATATGACGGCAAGAAGCTATGGTGTTTCTGGAAACCGGGAGGTTTAAAAAAGGCAAGCGAAGAAGAATTAAGGAGTCTAAAGGTTGGCTATCGAGCCAAATCAATTAAAAGAATTGACGACCATTTTATCAATAAAGAAATTGATGAATTTGAGCTTAGGAACAAAGAGCTGGAAACACAAAAAGAAGAACTCCTTAACCTGTATGGCGTTGGTCCAGCTACTGTTTGGTATCTGCTGTTTGATGTTTTTCATCATTGGCACTTTTTCGACCATGTATCCCCTTGGGAGCAGAAGATATATTCAAAACTGTTTTTTGACAAAGACCCGGAAAAACCAGTTGAGGTAAAGAAAATCCTGAAATACTTTGAAAGATATGGGGATTATAAACAGTTGGCTGTTCACTACATCTGGGAGGATTTATGGTGGAAGCGAAAGAATAAAAATATTCCTTGGCTGGAGAAACTAATTAGAGTTTAGTTTTGGTAATTTTTAAATTAAAATAAACACTGTATGGAAACATCAATCTTTCTTGCCAGATTTTTAGGAGGCTTTTATTTGATTTTCGGCCTTCTTTTTATTACGGCAAAGACTTTAGGCAGAGTAATAGAAATGACGGATGATAAATCCTTTGTTATTTCAACAGGCTATATCTCCCTTTTAATGGGACTGGCTACTGTTGTTTTACATAATGTCTGGGTAGCTGACTGGAGATTGGCAATTACCATTTTGGGCTGGTCAACTCTTATTAAAGGAATTTTAAAGATTGGTTTTCCCGACTTTATCAACAAACAAGCTCAAAGGTTTAAAAGCCAGCAAACACTGGAAGCTGTAATATTGCTTTTATTGGGCGGTTGGTTGTTTTGGATGAGTTTTAGTTAATAAAAATATGAAGATAACTAAATACATCGGCAATGGAGCTTACTGCTACTCGAATTCAACTTCTATGTTGCTAGCTTCAATTGGAGAAGATATTTCTCCTTCACTAATTGAAGTAGTTGGCGGTGTAGGTTTAGGAGCTTACTACCTACCAGAAACAAATATTGCTTTTTTTAGTAATTTTTCAGGGCTACCAGACCAAGCGATAAGCAAAGCTCTTGAAATATTGGGTTTCGAGTTTACAGAAAAGGCACAAAAAGAACCCCGAGGATTTTCCACTGGAAGATTTAAAAGTAATGCTTCAGGATAGCCCTGTCGTCTTAGGGCCTCTGGACATGGGACACTTGGCTTACAACCCAGAAGCTTCAGGACTCGGAGGGGTTGACCATTTTGTTTTGGCTTATGGTTCTGACGATAATTATATTTATCTTCATGACCCTGCTGGTTTTCCTCATGTGTTTATTGATTTTAAGAACTTGAAAAAAGCTTGGAAAGCGAAAAAAATCGGCTACAAACGAGGTCATTATCGTTATTGGACCAAACCAAAAAGAATAAAGACCCCAACCGAGGATGAAATATATAGCTCTGCGATGGGGCATTTTAGATTCATCTATAAAAATGGCGAGAAATACGGAAAGAAAAAGAACAGAATCATTGACATCGAAGCAATTCTGAAACTAGCGGATAATGTGGCTTCTGATAAGTTGCAACCTTCTGACATTGGAATGTTAAATAGTTTTGTTTTCCAGCTAGGAGCAAAAAGGGCTTTAGATTACGCCTCATTTTTTGCCTCGAGAAATCAAAGATTATCTGAGCTTAAAAATAAACAGTCTGAGTTGTTCGGCAGATGCCATACGCTTTTAGTATCAAAAAAATGGAAGGAACTGTCAGGAACTTTAAAAGATTTTGCGGAAGTGGAAAAGGAATTTAAATCATATTTATTAAATCATGAATAGTAAAAAAGTAATTGAGGAGCTCGAAAAGAAATATCCAGAAAAGAAAATCATCAAAAATGATGAGGACAACCCTACAGAAATTCTTTGTGAAATTGAACCCTCAACTAACCATCCAGAATACAGTTTAGCTATAGCAGTAATTGATAAAAGTGCTCCCCATACCCACAAAAAGAGTAAAGAAACATACAAAGTTATCAGGGGTAAATTAGCTTTGTATATTGACAGCGAAAAGCATGAATTGAGTGAGGGTGAGGAATTAGTAATCAATCCTGACCAAACTCATTGGGCAGAAGGAAATGAAACCTGGATTGAGTGTTATTCTGAACCTGGCTGGACTTTTGAAGACCACATTTTAGAGGATGCAAAATGAAAATAAAGAAAAAGGTTTGGCTTGAATATTTTGAAAAGAAGGTCAAAAATTTGCCTTACTGGTTAGTTTCCGGAGTGGCAATTTTTCCAATCTTGATAGTCTTAGGATTACTTATTGGACCTATTTCTGGTGGCAATGTAAATATTCTTTTTTGGGCAGTTATCCCCTCAATCATTTTTGAAGAAACTTTTGAAACTTGTTGCCGGGCATTTTCTGACAATTTTGCTTTTAATGTTCTTTTTGTTGGAATTTTTTGGTTTGGGGTTGGTTCATTAACCGGCTTATTGGCAGAGAGAATAAAAAAACTCCTGTAAAAAGCCGTGAAGTTGCTGGAAATTGCAGATTGGATTATTCCTGGGCATGGAGAGATGTTTAGGGATCCAGAGAAAAGTGTTTGATTATTAAAGTTTATAAGTTAAAATAACGCCATATGAAGATGAAAATTATTAACCCCCATGACCAATCGGTAGTTGGTGAACTGAAAACATCTTCTAAGGAAGAAGTCAAACAAACAGTCAAAAAAGCCAAAAAGGCCTTTGAATCGTGGAAAAACACTTCGGTTGAGGAAAGAGTCGCATACATCAAGGAATTTAGAGCCTTGGTTGCTAAGAATAAAAACAAAATCGCCAAGCTAACAACGCTTGAAATGGGTAAGCCTATTCAGCAATCGCTTGATGATGTCAGCTGGGAACTAGAATTTATTGATTATTACATTAAAAATGGCCCCAAGTTTTTAGCCGATGAAACAGTCCTTAAAAAAGGCAAGGAACACTTTCGAGTTACCCATGAACCTTACGGAGTTTGTGCCTGTATTGCTCCCTGGAACTTTCCTATCTCAATGGCTAATTCTGGAGTAACCCCCGCACTTATTGCTGGCAACACAGTGGTTCTTAAACCCTCCGAATACACCAGCCTTAGCCAAAAAATGGTGATTGATTTGTTAAACGAAGCCGGACTACCTAAAGGAGTTGCTAATGTAGTTATCGGTGCAGGTGATGTTGGGAAAATGCTTATAGATGAAGATATTGATTTGGCTTGGTTTACCGGAAGCACCAAGGTTGGACAGGAAATATACGAAAAATGCGGCAAGAAGTTTATTAAAGCTCTTCTTGAAATGGGAGGAAGCAGTCCGGCAGTAATTTTTGCTGATGCTGACCTTGGTGTAGTGATGGATAATCTCTACTGGGCAAGATACTTAAACTGTGGCCAAGTCTGCACCGCCATTAAAAGATTGTTTGTTCAAAAATCAATCTATGACAAGGTCGTAAAACTTTTTGTTGATAAGTTAAACACTGTTAAAATTGGAAATCCGATAGAGAAAAAAACAGATATTGGACCGCTTGTTTCTCAAAAACAGCTTAAACTCTTAAAAGAACAGGTCGCTGATGCTGTTTCTAAAGGAGCTAGGGTTGAAATCGGTGGCAAACAACCTAAAGATAAAAACTTGTCTAAAGGAAATTACTTTGAGCCCACAGTTCTTACCAATATTAGACCCAACATGAGGGTATTAACTGAGGAAGTATTTGGCCCTGTCTTACCTATTGTTCCGTTCAGCTCAGAAAAAGAAGTAATTGAACTTGCCAACAAAACTGAATATGGCTTAAGCGCTGAAGTTTACACCACAGACCTTGAAAAAGGTGAAAGAGTGGCAAAACAAATTGACGCAGGAACAGTAGCCATAAACACAGACAACTTTTTTAAGCCGGAATGTCCCTTTGGAGGATATAAAAAGAGTGGCATGGGTAAAGAGTATGGAGAAATTGGAATGAAAGAATTTGCTCAAGTTAAGTTAATAGCTGTTGTAAAACCATAAATAAATGAAAGTTTTTATACTAAGCCCCAACACAGAAACTCTATTTACCAATGAACAGGTAAAAAAATTAAAAAGCTCTGGGGATGTAGTTTTTCAAAAAAAGGTCGTTCCTTTTGAGCAAGTAAAAGCTTTGTTTAGCGGAACGGAAGATAGGATACTTGCGATTGACCCTGATTTTTGTGATTGGAAAGTCCCCAACAAAGTAATTGATAAAATTCCAAGCCTTAAAGCTGTTGTTCTTCAAACCACCTCCTTTAGCTGGGTAGATGCTGACTACATCGGCAAAAAAGGTATTCCGGTTGTTAATTTGCGGGGCTTTTCTTCAATTGCCGTTGCTGAGTGGGCAACTATGATGGCCGTAAACCTAGCCAGAAAGATTCCTTTAGTTGTTCAAGATGGCTGGAAACAGGATTATATTAAGCACCAAGGAATTGAGCTAAGAGGCAAAATAGCCGGAATTGTGGGTTTGGGAAATATCGGCACTGCTATTGCTGAAAACTGTCAGGGCCTGGGAATGAAAGCTCAATACTGGTCTAAAAATTCAAGTGATAAAAGGTTTAAAAAAGTAAGTTTAGAAAACCTTATCAAAACATCAGATGTTATCCTCCCTGCCGTAGCTCAGAATGAGGAAACCAAAGGATTAATTACAGATAAAATGCTTAGGGGTATGAAGAAATCAGCTATTTTTGTCAGCATTGTTCATCATGTTTACAACCACGACTTGCTTTTAAAGATGGCAAAAGAAGGAAAAATATACGGGTATGGATTTGAATCCAACAAGCCGGAGTTTGGGAAATACAAGGGCAATATATGGGCAGGGCCAGAGCTGGCGTGGTGCACGGAAGATTCAATGAGAAAAAATGCAGAGCAATGGATTGAGGCAATCATAAGAGCAAGTAAGGGTAAATATCCTACAAAAGTAAATTAAATGAAAAACGCAATAATATTACATGGAACAAGTTGCAACCCAAAATCTTTTTGGCATCCAAGTATTAAGAGATTTTTAGAAAAAATGGGTTATTCAGTTTGGGTTCCGGCTCTCCCTGATACTGATACTCCAGATTTAAAAAAATGGCTACCTCTTGTTTTAAAGAAAGGAAAGTTTAATAAAGACACAGTCCTTATTGGACATTCTGCAGGAAGTCCGCTGATTTTAAGTATTCTAGAGAATATTGACACAACAATTCACAAAGCAGTATTAGTTGCTGGATATTCCCAAATGAAAGGTAAAGACGACAATCCCTTGATACTTCAAAAGAAATACAACTGGAAAAAGATAAAGAAAAACGCCAAAGACATTATTTTTATTAATTCAAGTGATGACCCCTGGGGATGTAACGATAAGGAAGGTTTGCGACTATTCAAATACTTGGGAGGAACACTGATAATTCGAGAAGGTGAAGGCCATATGGGCTCGGACAGTTTTAAACAACCTTATAAAAGATTCCCCCTATTGGAAAAATTACTGGAAATAAAATATTCGAGAAGTTCTATTGATGGGTCTGACAAGAAATAGCCACTGTGGGTTGTAGTTTCTTAATTTGTTCCCACCTCACTTTTATTACTTCCCCTCCAGAGGCGGGCAGGCATCTGGTTTGCATCCTCAAAAGCAGACAAAATTGTGCCTAGAGCCTCGGATATAATATCTTTTGGTTTGGGGAGCACAAATAAATTAGCCTTGAATTCGCACAACCTTTACATTATTTAATATAACCTTCGTGGATTTTTAACTCCTGAGTTTGTTAGAAGATTAACCATTTGATAATATATAAATATGATTGATTGGATTAAACATCTTCCAAAACCTATGCAGGGAATAATCACGGTTGTTATTGTGATAGCCCTATTGTTAGGTTTAATTATTTTATTTATTTAGTAAAACTTATATAGCTATTGGTAGTATTTTATCCATATCTTTTCGTAACTGGCTGATAAACCTAAAATCCTCAAAAACTTTGAATATACGCACGAATTGACTGGTTATACTAAAGTTACGTTCCTCGAGGTGGATAGAACAGCTGCCGAACTTTTTGATTTAAATAAACTTATTACCTGAGTTAAAATAGAGTTGATGAAAAAGACAGTAATCAGAAAGCGGCAACTTTCTCATTCACAAAATTTTTTGAAAAACCCCGGGTTCGTAAGAAGTTTAATAGATAAAACAGATTTAAAGGCAGGTGATCTTGTGGTGGAAATTGGTTTAGGAAAAGGAATTATCACGAAGTTGTTAGTAGAAAAAGGTTGTCGAGTGATTGGTGTTGAGTTGGATAATCAGTTGTTTGTCAACCTGGTTAACCAATTTAAGGACTACTCGAATGTTGAGATTATGAAAACTGATTTCCTGAAATGGAATCTTCCCTCAAAGCCATACAAAGTTTTTTCTAACATTCCTTTTAACATGACTACTGACATTATCACCAAACTTCTTAACGGCGAAAACCCGCTAGAAGTAGCTTATTTAATCCTTCAAGATAAGGCAGCGGAAAGATTTTTCGGTGCTCCGCTTGCCAAAGACACGCAAATGTCTATTTTGTTAAAACCTTATTTCGAAATGGCAATAGTTTCTAAGATTGACAGGAAACAGTTTACTCCTATTCCGAACATTGGTGCTGTCTTGGCAATGTTTAGAAAAAGGCAAACACCCCTGGTTGAGCCACAGTTCTATCAGCTATTTAGAGATTTTATCGTCTACGGATACAACCAATGGAAGCCGACAGTGCTTGAAGCCTTTGAAAAAGTATTTAGCACAAAGCAAAGATCGATTCTGGAACACAAAATAGCCACCATCCGTAGAGCAAAACCAAGAGACTTAAAAATAGACCAGTGGTTAACTTTATTTGAGTCATTTCAGAATTATGCCCCAGAGGATAAGAAAAATCTGGTAATGGGGGCTGAAAAAAGACTAAAAGATCAGCAGAAAGTGTTGCAGAAGCAACATAGGACAAGGTGAATTGCTGATTAAAAGTTTAGGAATCTATTTACTTCCTTGCTGGTAAATTCTGGGTACTCAAGATAATTTACCTAGTCTGTTTGTCGAAAAACGCACCATTGTTCGAATTTTTTTGGGGGGGGCGGATAGAACAGCTGCCGAACTTTTTGATTTTAATAAATTCTGATTTGAGTTAAAATAAAGAAAACATGGACGATAAACAATATCTCAAACTAGCTGTAGATCAAGCTAAAAAATCAGTCGAAGAAGGAGGCTTTCCAGCTGGTGCTATTGTAGTTAAGGAGGAAAAGGTAATATCTGAAGGTGTTAGTTTGGGATTTAAGCTCAGCGATCCAACAAGTCACGCTGAAACGGCTTCTATGCGTGAAGCGTGTAAAAGGCTAAAAACCACCGACCTAAATGGAGCTACTTTTTATGCTTCTCTCCAATCTTGTTTGATGTGTTTTTCTGTTGCTAACTGGGCTGGTATTTCCAGAATAGTTTTTGTGTGTCGAAAGACTGACGAGATGGTAAAGAAGAGCTACTATGAGGGGTTTACCGATGTTAATAAAATAAACGAGGAAAATAACAGAAAGATCGAGTTAGTTTTTCTTCCTGATTTTGAACAAGAAATACTTGATTTGGTTAAAAGTTGGGAGGAAAAACAAAAATAAACAAAAAGATCATTTTCGTTCACGGCTATACTGCGTCATCTCAGGCAGACTGGTATCCTTCTATTAAGCCCGAACTTGATAAGATGGAGATTGATTACTCGATTCCTGATTTGCCAGGAGGAGAAAATCCACATAGTGCCGAGTGGGTTGAGATTATTAAGAAAGAGGTTGAGTTATCATTTAAGCCTATTGTTTTAGTCGGGCATAGTCTTGGAACCAGAGCTGTTTTACTTTGTCTTGATAAATATCAGAAGAAAGTTGACACGGTTGTCTTAATCGCCCCATTGAGTAATGATGTTGTTAATGCTGAGAGGAAAGGTGGTGAAGCCTATCCTGACTTTTTTAAATACAAAATAGACCTTCAGAAAGTTAAAAAACTTGCTAAAAAGTTTGTAATCCTGCATTCCAAAGACGACAGCTCCTTAAACTACGAGAAGCATGGTGTGTCTTTGGCTAAGGAATTGGGGGTTAAATTAATAACATTCGAAGATAGAGATCACTTTAGTGATCCAGAAAATGCGCCTTATGTGTTTGAAGTTCTAAGAAAGGAGCTGGATTTTTAGTTCAGATTTAAAAGTTGTTGCGTTTGTTTTAAAGTAAATTTATGGTATTCAAGCTCAGTTGCCCAGTCAATTCTTCGAAAAATATACCATCGTTTGAGTACTTCGGCGGGCTTGGTGCAAGCATATCAAAATTTCGGTTAGAATGTAGTATATGGATATAAATGTAAGGGTAAAAACAGGAAAGAAAGAAAATAGAGTAATAAAAAACGATTTTGCGGATTATGAGGTTTGGGTGAAATCTCCTCCTATCAGGGGGCTTGCTAACAAAGAACTTATTAAAGTTTTAGCAGCTCACTTTAATGTAAAAGAATATGATTTAAGAATAATAAAGGGCCTAACAAGCCCTTTTAAAATTCTTCGCTTGATAAAATAATTTTTTCTAATCTTTCGACTTTTTGTAGGCTGGGAAGTATAATTACTAGAAAATGTCGCAGTACTACAATTCAAACAGAACCAAAAATTTGTATGATCCAGGCTCAAAACAGCCTTTTGCTTTAAGTAGGAGTAAAATTGATCTTTTTTTGGAATGCCCGAGGTGCTTTTATCTGGATAGAAGGCTTGGGGTGGCACGGCCGCCGGGGTATCCATTTGCGCTTAATAGCGCCGTGGACAAGCTTTTGAAGCTGGAGTTTGATATCCACCGCGCTAATGGCACGAAGCATCCATTGATTGAGAAATATGGCGTGGATGCCACACCAATCCCTTGTGAACACCTTGACGAATGGCGGCAGAATTTTGTGGGTGTAAGACGCTACCATAAGCCCACGAATTTTGTGGTTTTTGGCGCGATTGATGACCTTTGGCAGAATTCAAAGGGGGAGTACATTGTGGTTGACTATAAATCGACAAGCAAGGCGGAAGAGATAACGGAGCTTAATAAAGATTGGCAGGAAGGGTACAAGAGGCAGATGGAGATTTACCAGTGGCTGCTTCGGGGGAATGGCTATAAGGTGTCGGATACCGGCTACTTTGTTTATTGTAACGGCAATACAGACAAGAAGGCTTTTGATGCAAGGCTTGAATTTGATGTGACTTTAATCGCTTATGAGGGAAACGACAGTTGGGTTGAGAAGGCTATAAAAGACGCTCATAAATGTTTAAATAGCGACTCTATTCCTGAAGCGGGTGTTGATTGTGACTATTGTGCTTATAGAGAGGCGGTAGGGAAGATTGAGAAATAAGAAAGAATTATGATGAAGACTAATGACCCCGGAAGCGGTTTTGAGATAATTAACTGGGGTTTATTTGATTTTATCGTAATGGGATTTATGATATTCGGCACCGGTAGTATGTTTGTTTTAATCGCAAGAAGGGTTCAGAAAAAATCACATCGGATCGTTTTGGCTATAGCATTTCTCTTGGGATTTCTTTGGCTTTGGGCAGAATTGGCGGTGGGTGTGTTAACTAATTGGGGTAGTTAATCTATGAGAATTAAAAAGAAAGTTTGGCCTGAGTATTTTGAAAAGATTTTGTCCGGCCAGAAAAACTATGAAGTTAGACTTGCAGATTGGGAATGTAAAGAAGGTGATATTTTAGTTTTGGAAGAATGGGATCCAAAGACTAAGCAATATACGGGCAGAAAAGTTGAGAAAAAAGTCAGCTATGTTATTAAGACGAAGGACTGTCAATTTTGGCCTAAAAAGGACATTGATAAATATGGTTTTCAGGTGATTGGATTAAAATGAAAAATTCAGAATTGGTCAAAAGAATAGAGAAAATAGAAAACCGCAACAAAAAAGTTGAAACTGATAAGGCATGGGAAACAAGCTATACAAGGAGAAGGACTCCTTATTCTTTTCACTTATTTAAGTATTGGTATTTATATGTGGGCTATCGGAATAAATAATCCTTGGCTAAACGCTGTTATTCCCTCACTTGGGTTTTTACTTTCTACTTTGACCCCGCCTTATTTTAAAGATTGGTGGCTGAGGAGGCAGGAGAAAGATAACAGGATTAGTTTGAAGCTTCTTAATCTGTTTTCATCTCACTTTTATCACTTCCCCTCCAGAGGCGGGCAGGCATCTGGTTTGCATCCTCAAAAGCAGTAAGAATTGTGCCTAGGGCTTTGGGTATAACACCTTTACACTTTTTGTAAAACAGGCTTAATAAAAATAATATCCGTCTGATAGTTTAAGAACAGCATAAGTGTTGCAATAAGTTTTGTTTCCAGTCCACGGACCATTGGGTTGGTCTTGTGTTCTTTCCCAGTTTAATCCATCCCTGGAGGTTGCCTTAACGGGATACCTTAGGTCCGAATCGAGTTCATTTTTATCTGAAGGAACATGCCCTCCGTAAGCAACATAGTGATCTCCCTGGTCAAGGATAGAAAATTGAAGACTAAAGGGTATTTTAATTTTATACCTTTTGCTGATATGTCTTCCATCTGTCGTTTCTAAAATATCAACCTCATCAAAATTTTCAGCTCTGGTGTAAATGTAGTATTTGCGAGCATTCTTTTCGTAAAGAACGGTGAAATCTACTGCTTTAAGGTTAATTCCTGGATTGCCAGTAAGCTTTCCTTCAAAAGAATAGGAATAACCGTCTTTTGAGTAGGCGCTCATAAGAGGAGCATCACTATGGCAACCTTTTTCTCCATCTGTAAAATACATTCTATAACCACCTTCGGGAAGTTTAATAATTGTTGGGTCACCGCACGCCGAGATGGTTTCACTAAGATTGTTTATGTTCGGTCTAAACTTTGAAAAATTCCAGCCGTCACTGCTTTTTAAAAAGCTCACATCTTTTAGGCTGTTGCCGGTTTGTTCGTCTTTTATTCCTTTTCGATCCGAGAAGTCAAGACCACCTAGGACAACCGAATCATCATCCATCATGACCCCGCTTGACCCACCCCAATAACCACCAACGATTTTCTTTTCGGTTATGTTTACACCATCTGGCGCGTAACAAACCTCTATGGGTCGATAGATTCTTTTCGAAAAAGTAAAGTGGAAAGCTATACCAGCGATAATAATTAAGAGAACTATTATTAACTGGATTCTATTTTTGACTGTCACGCGTATTTTTGCTTTTTTTGTCTCTCGTCCATCCATGACCAGATTGAAAACAGGAGAACTAGGATAATTCCAGAGATAACTGGTAAGCCAAGAATTGAGGGGGTTGTAAGGAGAATAAGCAGGACGGCAATATGATTGTCCCCCTTAACATTGGAGTTTTTATCCGTGCTCATAAGTTTCCCAAAAAGTTTGGGGATTAAATAAAGACTGATTAAAACGATAGGAAAAGCAAAGATAAAATATTGCTTTTGAGGAAGGCCTAAAGTATTGGAAAAAAAGTTTGACAGATAATAATCCCAAGGCTGAGTAGTGCGGAAAACCTCAAAATCTTGTTGAAAAAGAATTACTCTAATCCAATTAAAAGAGATCAGGCCAGCAAGAATCAGGTAAAGAAAGAAAAATGGAATTTTGGCGATTTTGGGATTTATTTCCATATTTTATTTATACTCCTTTTGTAATTAAAAGTTTATAAGTTGCTTAAATCCTAAGCGTGAAGTTGGGCTTTTTTGTAGCTTTTTAATTTGCTTTCATCTTACTTTAATCACTTTCCCTCCAGAGGCGGGCAGGCATCTGGTTAACATTCTCAAAAGCAGTAAGATTTGTAGATAGACGAATTTATTAAATGCAAAAAAGACTCCAATTAATAATAAAAAAATTGTGATTAGTAAGATGTGGTGGTTACGCATAAACACGGTGTATCAAATCAGCCTGTTTTAATAGTTGTTTATAATACTTGACATAATGTAAAGTATTTGTTACATTAGGGTAATTATGGATAGGAAAAAGTATAGGCAACTTCGGATAGCGGTGGCATTTTTTGTAGGCATGATTGTTTCTATAGCGGTTACAAAAGATAGCTATCTTTTGGCGGTAGCCGCAGTATTAACGGGAATGATTTTTATGATTTTGGTTCGGGTGAAAGCTAAAATCAGAACCGATGAGCGGGAGCTAACCATCCAGGAAAAGGCTGCCAGATTGACTTATGCTATATTTGCTCCGACAATTGGAATTGCCTCTTTTTTGCTTCTCCTTCCCTCCAAGGGTGGTATTGACGTTTTTAGTAAAGGAGAGTGGCTTTACATTGAATCTTTGGGAATGGTGTTTGCTTATTTGACTTTGTTTTTAATTATTATATACGCCATCTCCTACCATTTTTTTAACAGAAAGTACGGAGGTGGCGGTAATGAAAAATAAGCTTAAAGTTTATCGCGCGATGCATAATTTAACTCAAGAGCAGTTGGCAGATAAGATTGGCGTGAGCCGCCAAACAGTTATTGCCATTGAAAATGATAAATATTTACCGTCTTTAGGCTTGGCATTTAAAATTGCCAGGCTGTTTAAGGTAAAAGTTGAAGATATTTTTACCTATCAAGAAGATGACAAAGATGAATAATACTATCAAAGAAAAGCTGTTTTATTTGGTTGCCGTTGGGATAAGTATTTTTATGCTGTTTTTCTTTATCGGCAGCGTTTGGATTGGGTATGATGCCAAAAATATGTGTATAAACGCCGAAAGGCAATACAAGAGCGCGGATTGTGTCGAAGCTTTAATTGCCCAACTGGAAGACGAGCACCAAAGTTTTAGATTAAGAAATTCGGCTATCTGGGGATTGGGCGCAATGGGTGATAGCCGCGCGTTGCCGGTTCTGGAAAAATATTATACAGGCGATATTCCCGACAGAGAACCTTTGGATGAGACGATCAGCCAATACGAGCTGAAAAAGGCGATTAATTTGGCCCGCGGCGGATTAAATATTACCGCGTGGATTTGGAGATGGGGGATAGATTGAGTTTGTCTTTTTATGACAGATAAAAAAATTGCGGATATAAATAGGTCTGCTTGGAATAAAATTGCTTTAAAAGGAAATGTTGTTAATCCTTATTCTGTAAGTAAAAAACAAAAAGAGATATTTAATTATTTTGTTTCTAAATTAGCTGAAGGCGCTTTTGTTTTAGACCTTGGGTGTGGTAACGGATTGCCAATAAGTTTGCGACTTTCAAAGCTGGGGTATCAAGTAACGGGAGTTGATATTTCTGATGAAATGATCAAGCAGGCTATGGCAAGCGTTCCGAAAGGCACTTTTTTTAGAGTTCCTATTACCGAGATTAAGTGGAGCAACAAATTTGACGGAGTGGTTGCAAGCTTTTCTTTGCTTTTGTTGCCTCCGGAAGATTTTTTGGTGGCGATTGCAAAAGTACAAAAGGCCCTTAAAAAGGGAGGAGTTTTTTTAATATTTCTTAACGAAGCTTTGTCTCGATCTTCTAGCATGGGCGCGGTTCAGCGTATTCAGGGTGAGCAGATGTTTTCGAGAGGAATTACAGAAAATGAAATTATAACAACTTTGGGAAATAATAAATTTGTAATTGATCGGTTAGAGAGAGAAATTGTAAATACGAAAGAGTATGGTGAGGAGCATACAATTTTGTGTTTAGCCCATAAGATTTAAAGCTGTTTAATAAGATATTCTAATACCTAGAATTTTTGGGGAGAGCCGGATTAAAGTTTTGTTGGAATATTTTTATAAAGTTAGCTTTTTTTATATTCCAGAATATCTCCGGGTTGGCAATCAAGCGTTTTACAGATTGCCTCTAGAGTTGAAAAGCGGATAGCTTTGGCTTTAGCGTTTTTAAGTATTGATAGATTTGCCATGGTTATATCAACTTTTTTAGAAAGCTCGGTTAAGCTCATTTTTCGTTTTGCCAGCATTACGTCTAAATTTATTATTATTGCCATAATTACATTTCATACTGTTAAATCATTTTCAGATTTTATGTCCAGAGCGTTTTGCAAAAGTTTTTCAAAAACTGCTGCTGCGGTTGCAATAATGCTGGTGACAAAGGCGGTGTAAATACCCAGGGCAACAATACCTGCTACATCATCGCCTTGTGCACTTAAAATAATGAACGCTTCTCCTAGTACGATAAATGCAATGATAACAAGTGCGCAGCGCTTTATATTTTTTACTGTATTTATTGCCGGTTTTGAGAATGTTTTGTTTTGTTTAATATATTTTAAGAGTTTGAGTGTTTGATGTAGCGCAACAAAAAAGGGAATAGATGCTATATAGCTGTAAATAACCAACGGATCTGTATAAATGTTGAGGAGGCTTAGGTTAGTAGCTCTTCCTTCGGTTTGAGGAAACCATACTAAACCAATAAATGTGCTAATTGCGATAAGGTAAACAACAAATTTTAAAAAAAGTATTGAATTTGTTTTCATACGGTCGTATTTTATTTTGTTGTTTATCGATTGTCAATATGTAATTATTGTATATCGATATAAAATAGAAGTATTTTTAATATATTTTTAGATTGGTTTAAGAAGAGGCTGATATAATTAAAATTGACTAATCCTTTTGATATGTTAACGACCTATATCGCCGTAATTTTGCTTTCTTTTCTTTCGGCAATAACCACCTTAATTGGAGTTGGATTGGCTTTGTGTTTTAAAAAGAGCGAGAAAGGAATTGCCGCCGGCATTGGTTTTTCGGCAGGTATTATGCTTGTTATTTCGTTTTTAGAATTGTTGCCGGAGGCGATTGAAACATCCGGGCTTGGTACTGCCTTGGGAGCTATGTTTTTTGGTGCAATTTTAATTTTTTCTTTGAATTTTATTATTCCACATATTCATTATGGTAAAGAAAAGGGTAAATTACCGTGGCGATTGAAAACTGCTTATTTGATAGCTTTTGGGCTTATTCTTCATGATTTTCCGGAGGGTTTTGCAATGGCTAATTCTTATATTTATTCTCCGGCTCTTGGCTGGTTAGTGGCTATTTCGATTGCAATTCATAATATTCCTGAAGAATTTGCTATGGCCGTGCCGCTTGTGTTAACAAGAAGGAAAAAGATTTTAATTGTTTTGGCCGTGCTTTCTGGATTGTCCGAGCCCTTGGGGGCAATTTTCGGGCTTTTAGCTTGTAGCGTTGCTCCTAGTTTGAATTCCGTTTTTATTGCGTTTGCTGCAGGAGCGATGATTTTTGTTTCGTTTCATGAACTTTTTCCAATGGCTAAAAAATATAAACGAATGCCTTATTTTGTTTTGGGTATTGGATTGAGTTTGGCGGTTTATTTTGGTTTGGATTTTTTTCTTTGACTTTGTGTTTGTTTGAATAATTATTTAATTAATTGATTGTTATTCTGCAGTAGATCTGCAAATTATTTCCCCATTTTCGATCGTGCAGTGGGTTACTCCACTTTCGGGAGAGTTGGGTAAATCTTTTTTATTTTCAGTAGGATTTTGGGAGACGGTGTAGCTGATAGAGCCAAAAAGCGGGAGGTTGGTTGAAGGATCTATGCCGATTATAATGTTTGCACCGTCTTTGTTGGTGTATTCTAGGAACTTCAGTTTCTTGAGTTTTCCGTCGGGGTCCGGCGGGAGGGGGTGTGATTTTGTAGCAAATTCTTCATAGGTTAAACTTTTGAGATCTTTGGCGTTGTAGGCTTCTTGAAGGGCGGTACGCGAATCGAATCCCAGGGTATTTGAGACCTTTGTTTGCTGTTCGGCGGGTAGTTTTGAAACGGCTTGATAGGTTTTTTGAGCTAACTCTTTGGCGTGAACAGCCGAGCCGCTTGATTTGTTGCTAGATATGGCAATAACTCCTAAAACGAAAATGGCTATAACTAAGCTTGATACGGCTACGTGTTTTAACGCAGAATTTGTTAAACGAGAAGGTTTATTGTCCCAGTGGGATGAGGTAAGTATGGCATGGCGTAGCGCTTGTTTGTGTTTTGATATTTCGATGGTTGGCATTTTTGCGCTGATTAATTGGTTTTTAGGTATCATACTTATCCTTTACTTTTAGAACGCTGACGGATTGATTTGGTTGCGTTTTTAAGGTGCGGTTTTTGTTTTCTTTTTTTTGTAAAAGCTGGATTTTTAGCTTATTTAGGCCTCTTTTAAGAAGTGATTTGACCGTATTGTTGTTTTTACCGGTGATTTGGCTGATTTCATTAATTTTTTTGTTTTCAAAGAAACGCAGAATTATTACTTCTTGGTATTTTCCCGGCAATTTTTTAAGCATATTTTGTGCTTGTTGAAAATCTTCGTGTTGTCCCAGTTGTTTTTGGGCTTTTATGTATTCTTCTTGTAAATTGGTGTTGTCCACAACCTCAAAACCGTGCTTGTTATATAAAAAATCTAATGATAAAGAACAAAACCGTTTTTTGCGAAAATAACTGTTTATTTCGTTTGAGGCAATTTTGTAAATCCATGACGAGAAGGGTACGCCCTGCCATTTAAATTTAGAAAGGTTTTTCATTGCTTTAAAAAAAGTATCTGAGGTTATATCGCCGGCAACTGCCACCTCTCCTGTGCGACGGAGAGCGTAATTAAAGATTTTAGTGTAGTAAAGATCGTATAGTTTGCCAAAGGCGGCGGGACTTGTTTTGGCTTTTTCTATTAGGGTTTTTTCATCCTGTAAGTTCATTGTCCTGTAAGTATATAACGGCGTATTTAGGAAAAGGTTGCGTATTTTAATGGTATTATATAGTTATAATGCATAAATTACCGGCTGATTTAGAAAGTGTTATTGTTTCTGATAAATTGGTGAAAAGTTTGTGGGATGATATTACCCCTCTTGCCAGAAACGAATGGATTTGCTGGGTAATTTCTGCTAAGAAGCCGGAGACTAGGGCTCGTAGGATTATGAGAGTAAAGGAAGAGCTTTTGGAAGGAAAGCGAAGGCCTTGTTGTTGGGCGGGGTGTATTCATCGTTGAAAAAAAAGTCATGAAGAATGTTTTTTATTGGTTGCCTCGGGTTTTGTCGATTTTTTTGATTGGCTTTATAAGCATGTTTGCGCTGGATGTTTTTGGAGAGCCGCAATGGTTATTGGCTTTAACAATTCATTTGATACCAAGCTATATTCTTATTGCGATAACTATTGTTGCTTGGAGAAATGAAACCGTGGGTGGATGCCTTTTTTTGCTCGGCGGGGTTTTGTTGCTTGTTTTTACACGCCTTGAGGCTTTAATAATTGCAATTCCTGCTTTTATTGTCGGCGTGCTTTTTTTAGCTAAAGGGCATTTTTTAAAAGCTTAGGATGAGTTTTTTAGTTCTTTGGCAGGGGTAAAAGTAAACTAGTATTTTTTTTGTATTCCTGATATTTTTGATTGTTGGCGTATTTAGCGTCGTTTCTTTTTTCAAGAATCGGTATGCCGCTGACAAATAGAAGGATAAAAGTAATAAAGACGGGGCTAATAAGGGTAAGCCAGGATGTGCCTTGAATAAAGGGTAAAGAAAAAACAAATATTCCCCACCAACAAAGCATTTCGCCGAAATAATTTGGGTGTCTGGAGTATTTCCATAAACCTGATTCTATCCATAGATTTTTGTTTTTGGGATTATTTTTGAAATTATATTTTTGCCAATCAGCGAGCGTTTCTATGAGTAATCCCAGAAACCAGATTCCGGCTCCCAGAAGCATTGTGAGATTAAAAGGCTTTTCTTGCTTGAAGTTTAATAGATAAATTGACGGGAGCATAATTATCCATACACTTATTCCTTGGAAAATCCAAAATTTTAAAAATTGAAGCGAGTTTTTTCTAATTTTATTAAAACGGGTATCCTTTTTAATTTTCATGATTCTAACAGAAAGATAGAGAATAAGTCTTGTTCCCCAAAGAAATACTAACAAGGTTAAAAAAAGCTGGAAAAAGAAAAATGTTTGATTTTTGAAAAGAAAGAAAATAGCAAGTGCGATAAAAGTAAGCCCGTAGGTAAAATCGGTAAATTTATCCGTTTTAAAGGTGTTTGCTAATAGGAAAAGGGTGAGGTTTATTCCCAAGCTGATAAGTAAAGCTAAAAGATAATTGTTTATGACCATATCCTATCTATATTGATTGTATAACAGGCGTTGTTTTGGTGCCATGCGGGATAGTTGGATACAAAAAGCACTTGATACGGATATTTGATTGGATATAATTAAAATGCAACAGAATTGCATTAGTTATGGATACCGATTTGACTCTTTCTAGCCTTCGGGATGAGGGACATAGGATAACCAGAGTTCGAGAAGAAATGGTTAAGTTTTTTGTCGAAAGCTCAAAGCCGCTTTCTTTTGGTGATGTGATGCGTGCTTTGGAGGAAGCGGGGTTGTTTGTTAATAAAACGACGGTTTATCGAGAGCTTAAGTTTTTGTTGGAATATGGTTATATTGCCGAAGTCTATCTTTATCCCAGGAAGGTGTATTATGAGTTATCGGATTTACGGCATCACCACCATTTGGTCTGCGAGAAATGTGGAAAGATTGACAATATTACTAATTGTTTAGTTGATAGATTAGAGAGGGATGTTTTAAAGAGGAAAGGGTTTAAGATTAAAAGACACACGCTTGAATTTTATGGGTTGTGCTCGGATTGTTTAGAAAGAGATTGACCATGAATAAAGATCTTGCCTTAGTTGTTAAAAATTTGTCTGTGACGCTTGGTGAGCAGAAAATTATAGAGAATTTGAGCTTTGAAGTTGAGAGGGGAGAGACTCTTGTTGTATTAGGCCCTAATGGAGCAGGGAAGACTACTCTTTTGAGGGCGCTTCTTGGAATAATTCCTTATGAGGGAGAAATTTTGTGGCGCGTTGAGAATAAAAGCTATCTTCCGCCGACTGAACTTTTGCAAAGAAGGGAAATACTCCCACTTACCGTTGAGGATTTTTATGGCCTTAAGGGGGTTGCGAAACAGGCAGCGCAGGATAGCTTAAGGTCGGTGGGACTTGAAGACGGCGTTTATAAAAAGAAAATGGCGCATCTTTCTACTGGGCAATTTCAGAGATTGTCTATTGCTTGGGCTTTGGTTGATAAGCCGGACACTCTTCTTTTTGATGAGCCTACGTCCGGGATAGATATTGGAGGTGCTGAGACGATATACTCGCTTCTTCATGAATTTTGGAAAAAATATAATCTTACGATTATTTTGGTAACCCATGATTTAAGTGTAGTTTGGGAGCATGCTGATAATGTGCTTTGCCTTAATAAACAGGGGGTTTGTTACGGAGTGCCAAAAAAGGCTTTGACGACTAAAAATCTTAGACAGTTGTACGGCGTTGGTGTTAAGTATTATCAACACAAAAATTTATGATTGGTGAAAAACTTTTTTTGGCAATTTTGATGACTGCTTCGATTGGGGCAGCCGCTGGTTATTTGGGAACGCTTATGCTTTCGAAGCGCATGTCTTTGGTGGGTGGGCCTTTGGGGCACTTGACGCTTCCTGGGATTACGCTTGCATTAATTTACGGCTTTGACGTGTCGATTGGTGCGTTTTTGATGCTTGTATTTGCTATTTTGTTGATATGGCTTTTTGAAAAGCGTACAAAGCTTCCTTTGGAGACTTTGACTGCCGTCGTTTTTTCCTCTTGTGTGGCTGTGGCTTTTTTGTTCTTGCCATCAGAGGAAATTGAGACTGCTTTAATTGGTGATATTTCCCAGCTTAGTCCGGTTACTGCTTTTTTGAGTGTTCTTTTTTCAGCAACTGTATTTTTAATAATTAGGATTATTTACAAAAAAATGGTGTTTTTGGCTGTTTCGGAAGATTTGGCTAAATCGGAGGGTATAAGTCCTGATAAATATAATTTAATTTATCTTTTTGCTGTTGCTTTGGTTGTCGGACTCGGGATACGGATCGTCGGAAGCCTTTTGACTGCCGCGATCGTTTCCATACCTGCGGCAACCAGTAGAAATTTAAGTAATAATATGAACCAATACGCTTATGGAGGTGCAATAGCCGGGGGATTGGCTTCTGTCTTGGGAATTGTTATGTATCAGCTTTTTACGGTACCTGCGGGGTTGGCAATAATTTTAACAAGCGCGGGATTTTTTTTGCTTTCTGCTGCATTAAAAAGAACTTAGGTTATTAATTTATTGTTATGTTAAGAAAGATAATTTTTTTTGTGTTTGCAGTTTTTTATTTATTGGTGAGTGTTTCTTCGGCTAATGCGCAAAATTTTTCGAAAAAGATTTATTTTTTTTACGGGATTGGTTGCCCTCATTGCGGAGAGGTAGAGGCGTTTTTTGAGAAAGAAGATTTATACAACAAATACCCTGTAGATAAAAGAGAAATTTATTTTGACCGGGGAAATGCGCTTTTGTTTAGCGGTTTGCTTGATAAGCTTGGTGTGCCTGTTGAGCAAAGGGGTGTACCAATGGTAATCATGGGTGAGCGGGTGCTTGTCGGAGATAGACCAATAATTGAAAATTTTGTAGATGAAGCAGAAAGATATTTGCAAGAGGGTGGTGATTTGGATGAGGTTGTTTCTCAAGACGGCGATTCGGAGCCGGAAGGGCTTGATCTGACTTTGGCAGCAGTTGTTGCCGGTAGTATGGTAGATGCAATAAACCCGTGTGCTTTTGCCGTACTTGTAATTTTGATGTCTAGCCTGTTGGCTTCCGGAAAGGCTAATAAGGCATTGTCTTCCGGGATAGCTTTTTCGGCGTCTATTTTTATTTCTTATTTTTTGATGGGGCTTGGGTTTTACAAGGCGCTGGAGATGGGGGGAATTTCGAGTTTGTTTTATAAGATTATCGGGTGGATGGCTGTTGTTTTGGGAATATTTAATTTGAAAGATTTTTTTTGGTATGGTAGAGGATTTTTGATGGAGGTGCCTTTATCGTGGAGGCCTCGGCTTAAAAGTCTTATTTCATCGATTACCAGTCCGGGTGGGGCGTTTACGATTGGATTTTTGGTTAGTTTATTTTTGCTTCCTTGTACAAGCGGGCCTTATATTGTTATTTTGGGGATGCTTGCTAAAAGAGCTCTTGATACAGAGGCGATTTTTTATTTACTTTTATATAATTTTATTTTTGTTTCTCCAATGGTATTAATATCGTTTGCGATTTATAAGGGTTTTGATCCTGCTAAGGCCGAGGAAATACGAAAAAGACGCATAAGAATACTTCATTTGATAGCAGGGATTATTATGACGGTTATGGGTATTGTTATTTTAATGGGGTGGATTTGACACTTTTTATTGTTGGTTTTTGTCTTTGGAGGTTAAAAACGGTTCCGGGTTGCAAGGCAATCTCCCGGTATTACAAAGCGATCTCCAATATTTTTCGGGGAGAGGCGTGTTTGCAGAAATTGTGGCTTGTGGATGAGAATTTCTTTGCGGATTTGGGTATATAACGCCGGTGCATGTTAAACCTTGATTCGGATTTCTTAGGGGACAATTTTGGCAGATTTCACTCCTAAAATTTTGTTGAAGGTGTTTTAGGTGGCGCGGACGTGCGTTTTCTCCAAAGAGAACAATTGTTGCTTTCGTTACAAACGATTTTCCCCGCCATAATTCCGGCTGATCCATTCTGGTGTGGCTAAAGCCCTGTCCTCTTAATGCTTCTAATGACATTTGTTGGAACTATATATTAACGGTTTTTAATTGTCAATTTTTTTGCAAGTTTAATGAAATTTTGTTTTTTTGTTATACTTAAGCTAAATTGGCAATAGATCAGAGACAGATTTTGTTACTTAGTAAAGAGAAAATTTCAACAAAGGATATAATTGTTTATCTTGAGTCTGTTAATTTGGCGAATCTACGTATTTTTAAGGTTTTGGTCAAAAAACCGATCTTGCCTGATTATGACAGTTTAGAGTGGGTAATAAATTTTAAAAAAGATTTGGCTATAACTAAAAAGTTAAAAAGCAGTAAAAAGCTTAATGTAAGCGAAAGGCTGAGACTGAAAAATACTCTTTCCGATGCGCGCGGGTTGGTTAAAAAATTGTATATTTTTAGGGGGATTCAAAATTCAGCGGAGAGCCTTGAGCGGTATATTAAAAATATTTGAAACAGTAATTGTTTGACAAAGATTTTAGTTCTGTTATACTACAGCTTGTTCTATTAATTAGAACCAATAACTGTTTAACTGAAGAACAAACATTGAGTTCGCAAGTAGAGATACTCCAAATTTATACTTTTTAAACGTATCTTTCTTCTTATTGACTTGACGATTTTTAAAGCTAGACAGTTTCATTTGATACTTTTATGTATAAACAGAATTACAACCGTTTTTTTGCCAGAGGCGGGCGTCATAGAACTTTTGACCCCTCATCTATAATTGAGAATTTAAAAAAAGCGCCTCAAAGTTCTTTTGATGACACATATGTTGTAAGGAATTCTTTTTCCGGATTTAATATTTCGAGTGAGTTGAAAAACAGTATCGCAAGTCGGGGATTTTTAACGCCTACTCCTATTCAAGATCAGGCAATACCTTTGATTCTTGATGGTCGAGATGTGGTGGGAATAGCGAATACAGGTACGGGCAAGACAGCTGCTTTTTTGATTCCCCTGATTGATAAGGTAATAAAAGATAGGAGGCAGGGGGTGCTTATTATTACACCTACGCGTGAGCTTGCCGTGCAGATTGAGAACGAGCTTTATTCTTTTTCAAAAACGCTTCGAATTTATTCTGCTGTTTGTATTGGGGGAATGCCTATTAAGAGACAGATTTATAGTCTTAGGAGAAATCCAAGTTTTGTGATCGGTACTCCGGGAAGGCTTCTTGATTTATCTAGCCAAAAGAGCATTGATTTTACCAAATACGAAACGGCGGTTTTTGATGAGGTTGATCGGATGCTCGATATGGGTTTTTTGCCTGATGTAGAGAGAATAGTTAAGGCTATCCCTGTGTCTCGGCAATCGCTTTTTTTCTCAGCAACAGTTAATGACAAGGTGCGCGGGGTGATGGGTAGATTTACAGCAAATCCTGTTACTGTTTCGGTTAAAAGGCGTGATAGCCTTGAAAATGTTTTGCAGGACGTTGTTCGCGTGCGCGGAAACCAAAAGGTTGATGTATTGTCTAAAATGCTATATCGAAAAGAATGTGAGAAGGTGCTTGTTTTTGGAAGGACCAAAAGAGGCATTGAGAATTTGAAGAAAACCTTGCTTGTTAAAGGTTTTCGAGCTGACGCTATTCACGGGAATAAAACACAGCCGCAGAGGCAAAAGGCTTTGAGTCGTTTTAGAAGGGGTGAGATTAAGATTTTACTTGCCACCGACGTTGCTTCTCGCGGGCTTGATATAGAAAATGTTTCGCATGTGGTGAATTTTGATTTACCAGAAACTTATGAGGATTATATTCATAGGATTGGCCGAACGGGTAGGGCGAATAAAAAAGGGGTTGCATTGACTTTTGTGGAGTGAATAGGCGAGAATTGTTTTGTGAAGACTAAGCTACTGATTTTGCGAGGAAGACCTGGGGCGGGTAAATCCAGTATCGCCAAAAAAATTCAAGAGAAGTTGTTACCAAATAAAGTATCGATTTTTTCACCGGATTATTTTTACTGGCAGGTCTTTCCTGGTGAAAATAATAAGGATTTGGTTAATGAAGTATTGTTTTTTTGTATAAAGAAGTATTTGGAGTATGGTTATTTTGTAATACTTGAGGGTATTTTGCCGGCCAGTGAAAATAAAGATTTGTTCGAAAATATAAATAAATATTGTAAAACAAGAAATTTCGGTTTGATATCGCTTTTTTTAGAAGTTGATAAGGACGAGGCTATTAAAAGAAATAAAAAGAGAAGTAAGGGAAAAGAGATTTTGGATCAGGATTTTGAGGATTGGTATAACAACTCTATTTCTAAAGAGATAGATGGTGAGATAGTTATCGACACTACTAATAAGAGTTTTGGTAGTGTGGTCAACGTGATTGTTTCTTATTTGGTTTTGTAAAACTGTTTGAATATAAACTACCACTGACTTACGCCAGATGGTATTTTGAAACACTCGCTTTGCGAGATCTGTTTGTAGTTTATATCTTCCTTTGCTTACTTGCCAGACGACTGGCAGGCGTAGAGAGTTTTACGCTCGAGTTATAAAAACAACCCGTCTGTTTTTAGCATCCGGGTTGTTTTTTAGAGAATTATTTAATATTTACCAAAGCCTGGGCCTGCTGGGCTTATGTATGTTGCCCCCAGTCCGCTTTCTACTTCCATAATCGTTGCAAACTCACCCCATATGCTTGGGCCTATTTCGATACCTTCGGCGTTGTACCACACTCCGCTGTTAAGCGTTGCATCGGCGGGGGCTGCAACAATTTTGGTAAAGTAAGTCCAGCTATCTTTACCTTCCCCTCCTTTCATGTGATTTGTTTCCCACGCTCCGGATCCGATGTAAGAGGTAAATTCATAGTGCCTATCGAGCAGACCATCTCCATCGCAATCGGTGTTTGCCAGCCACGCGTTATTCCATTTCATTAGTAAGTCTACGTTTCTATATGGCCAGTACCACTTATTGTCTGGATTGCTCAGTCCCTCGTCTGTAAGTCTTTGAGCATAGGCGTTATCATCCCCTTTGTAAGGCGGGAACCCATCGCTTCCCAGATAAACGTTTGCATAGCTACCTTTGAACATGTGTGCTTGGTAGTTATATCCGTATTCATCGTAACCTATTTTAAGCGGGTTTGGGTTTAGGTAATGAGTAGCCGAGTATGTAAGTACACCGTCTTGAATTGTGGTGCAAGCCTCTGGTTTTTTGGCGCTAGATACATTTGTATTTAAAAGCATTGCTCCTATTAAAATTAAAACGGCAGCTAAACCAATATATATTTTTTTCATTTATTTTCACCTCCTTTCTTTTATTAATTTTTTCATTGTAAATTGGTTAATGTCAAATGCTGCTTGTTAATTAGTGGGGGATAAACATACAATTTGATAGATGAAAAAAGTGTTTTTAATCGTTTTCGTGATTTTGTTGGTAGGTGCTACAGTTTTTTGGCGTTATTTCGGGAATTTCGGAAGAAATGATTTTTCGGATCAAAATACGGGCATTATACCAACCTCTATGTCTTCTGCGGTTGAAAGTGATATACCCCCTGTTTTGGATGGTTGGAAAATGTTTGAATCAGAGGCTTTCGGTTTTTCTTTGAGATATCCTCCCGAAATGGAAGTGGCCGAGAATGAGGACGGAAGTGTGCGTTTTTTGCTTATTGGGCCCAGTCAAACAAGGGGAACAGAGGTCTATGATGGAATTATTTTGACTTTTTTTCTGGGCAATTATTCTGATGATAGCTTATTGGAATATGTAGATCAGCTTGTTTCTGAGAAAAGAAATGACCCGATATATATAGAGGTTGGTGATGTTGAAGAAGTGGATATCGGGGGAATATCCGGATATCGGTTTACCGAGTCTGCTTTGGGTGAATTTACAAATATTTATTTGCCTTGGGGTGATGAGGGGGGTTATCTAAATATCTTTTATCTTCTTGAGGATCCTAAGAACCAGGGATTTGAGGAAATATTAGATAAAATGCTTTCAAGTTTTTCAAAAGAGAATGTGTTAAACTTTAGAGAAATTGGGGGTGATTAAGGATGAAAAAATTTTTGATACCGGTTTTGGTTTTGGCAGTCATTATTGTTTTGGGAGTAGTATATTTTTTCTCGAAAGATGATGGAGCGACTGAGGACATTGTTGTGCCCAACAACGTTGAGGAGACCGGTTCCGCCGATGAGCCGAGCGGGATCGAAATGGTTACGGGTTCTTTGAAGGATATGATAGCCCGTGGATCCGGATTGAAGTGTAGTTATGGGATTGAGGGGAATGTTTATGAGGGATATATTAAGGGGGCAAATTATAAAGGCAGTATTGATACCGCAGAAGGACAGACGGGACAAGTAATAGTTAAGGATAATTGTAGCTATACTTGGATTGAGGGGCAAAGCCAGGGAGTAAAAGCTTGTTATGATGAAAGTGAAATTGAGCCTGGTGTCCAGGGATCCGATGTTTGGGAACAAGTAGATTACGGTAGTGATGTTGTTTATAATTGCGAATCTTACGACATTTCTGAGTCAATGTTTGATCTTCCTTCGGATGTGGAGTTTGTGGATGTTAATTCCATGATGGAGGATTTGGGATATTAATGGTGTGAAACTGATTGTAGATTTGCATTTACATTCTCATTATTCGCGGGCAACTAGCCGTGATATGGATCTTTCCTCGCTTTATAGCTGGGGAAAGCTTAAGGGCATAAACATAATCGGTAGCGGCGATTTTACACATCCTTTGTGGCTGGCCGAGTTAAAAGAGAAACTTGAACCTGCCGAGAATGGCCTTTTTAAGCTAAAGAAAAAATTTTCGGATTCTTTGGACAGGGCTTTACCAAAAAGCGTACGGGATAGTGTTTTGCGGTTTGTTTTGACTGTTGAGATAAGTAATATATACAAAAGAGGGGGAAAGGTAAGGAAGGTACACAATGTAGTTATTTCTTCCGAATTCAAAAGTGTTGACAGGCTAAATGCCAAACTTTCAAAAATCGGGAATTTAAAGTCAGACGGGAGGCCGATACTTGGACTTGATAGTGAGGAGTTGCTAAAAATTGCTCTTGACAGCGGATCTGGCAATTTTTTTATACCGGCTCATATTTGGACTCCTTGGTTTTCGATGTTTGGAAGTAAAAGCGGTTTTGATTCGGTTGAAGAAGCTTTTGGGGAGAGTTCGAAATACATCTACGCGGTTGAAACAGGCCTTTCATCCGATCCTTATATGAATTGGAGGGTTAAGGATTTGGATGGTTTGACCTTGGTTTCCAATTCCGATGCTCATTCGCCAAAAAAATTGGGGCGAGAGGCGAATGTTATTGATTGCGGGATTGATTACGATCAAATTATGGGTGCAATAAAAAGCGGAGATGAGCGTTTTGTTGGTACTATTGAATTTTATCCAGAGGAGGGTAAATATCATTATGACGGACATAGAATGTGTAGTGTATGCATGGCACCCGAGGAGGCGTTGAAAAATAATAATATTTGTCCGAAGTGTGGTGAGCCTTTGGTTTTGGGGGTAATGCATAGAGTGAATGATCTTTCGGATAGAAGTAGCGAATATAAACCCAAAAAACATAAAAGTGTTGAATATATTGTTCCTCTTGACAATATAATAGCGGAAACTCTGGGGATTGTTTCCGTTAATGCAAAGAGCGTAACCGGAGTTTATAACGAGCTTTGTGCTTTGCTGGGGAGTGAGTTTAGTATATTAAGGGATGTGAATTTGGCAGATATTGAGAAGGCGGGTGGAGTTAGGCTTAAGGAAGCTATTGAAAGAATGAGAAGCGGAAATTTAAAGATTGAGCCGGGGTATGACGGTGTGTTTGGGGTGGTAAAGGTTTTTGAGGGAAAGGATTCTTCTAACCAGCTCGCACTTGATATTTAGATGGAGCTTAATAGTAATCAGGCTAAATTTGTAGATTATGGTGAGGGGCCGCTTTTTGTTATTGCCGGACCTGGAACCGGAAAGACGCGTGCTTTGGTTTGCCGGATCGAGAAGCTTCTTCGAAACGGTGTGGGGGGAAATGAAATACTGGCATTAACTTTTACCAGAAAGGCTTGTTTTGAGATAAAAGAGAGGCTTTCCGGATTTGAGGATAAGGGGTGTGGGGTACATACGTTTCACTCTCTGGCTTATGAGTATTTGAATCGTTTTTCCGACATTGATATTGTAAACAATGATGAAAGGTCTAAGATGCTTAGAAATTTAAAGAAGAAATACGGTTTGGACCTTTCCGATCGGGAGGTTTCTTTGGCTGTGTCGAATAAAAAGGCTAATTTATTAGCTAGTGCGGGTGGGTTTGTGGAAAACGTTCTTAAAGATTATAACAGATTACTTAAACAGAGAGGACTAAAGGATTATGATGATCTTTTGCTTGATTATTTAAGATATTTGAAAAAGGCAAAGATGGGTTATAAATGGGTGCTTGTAGATGAGTTTCAGGACGTGAATGACGTTCAGTATGAGATATTGAAGAAATTCGAGAAGGAAACGAGAAATATTAATGTAATTGGGGATCCAAACCAGTCTATTTATACTTTTAGAGGTTCCATACAGAGTGTTTTTAAAAGATTTGAGCTTGATTTTCCGGATTCCGAAAGAATTTTTTTTGACAAGAATTACAGAAATAGTAGGGAGATAATTGGATTTAGCAGCCGGCTGTTTGAAAGTGAAGCTTATAAACACGAGCCGGTAAGACAGGAACCTGGCCGGGTGTGTGTTATGTATGTGGCAAACGAATATGCAGAGGCAAGATGGGTTGTTAATTTTATTAAAAAAAGGATGGGGGGACTTGATTTGAATGAGGTGGGTGCGCAAGGCTCAGCTGATGTCGGGTTTGGCGATTTTGCAATAGTTTACAGAACTCATAGGATTGGTAGAATTGTGCGAAAAATGATTGAGGAGTCTGGTATGCCACACCAGGTTGTGGGTGAGGAATCTATTTTTGAAAATAGTGAGGTGAAAAAAGTTTTATCAATTCTTTCCGAAAAGCGCTATTTTCATATGAAGCTTGGTGTTTGTCTTGAGGAAATTTTAAAAAAGGGTGAATTTGTTAAAAAATCTAAAAAATTTGATGATTTTTTGAATTATGTTTCTTTGTATTTAGATTTAGATGTGGGTGCGTTTTTAAACATAGTTGAGGATGTAAGGAGAAATGAATACTACGATAAAAATGCAGATCTTTTGACGATTATGAGCATGCATGCTTCTAAGGGCCTTGAGTTTAGATTTGTTTTTGTAATCGGATTTGAAGAGGGTGCAATCCCTTATTTAAAGGCAGGAGAAGATGATGGGCGGTTGGATGAAGAAAAAAGGCTTTTATATGTAGCTATGACAAGAGCAAAAGACGAGCTTTATTTGATGAGTTCGTTGAATAGGGATGGTGCTAATTGTCAGATCTCAAGATATTATTATGAATTAGAAGGTGTTGAGGTAGAGAGAGTGTTTCGAAAAAAGAGTTCTAAACGCTCTAAAACTACGCAAATTGATTTGTTTTAATTTTTTATAGAGCCAAGAGAAGTGCTCCAAGGATTAGAATTACACCCGCGCTTACTCCGATAATCGTTGGTAATGCTACGCCAGCAGCCGGCATGGCTTCTTGGGTGGGTGTGGGAGTCGCGGTTGCCGGCGTATCTGTGGGTGTAGATGTCGGCGCGGGAGTTGATGTTCCTGACGGCGTTGATGTAGAAGTAGGAGTAGGAGACGGTGACGGAGTAGATGTTTCTTCGGGTGTAGATGTCGGCGTAGGAGACGGTGTAGAGGTTTCTTTTGGTGTGGCTGATGGGCTTGGTGTTGCCTCGGGAGTAGCTGTTGGAGTGGCTGTGGGGGTTGACAGAGTAAATACCAGCGATTGGCATTGGGTGTTTTGTGTTTCTACTTTTGCTTCAGGAACGCTTTGCGGCGCTGTCGGAGCTTGTGGTTTTTGCTCGCCTGTATAGAGTTTTATAGCTGTAAATACGGCAATAACGGCAAGAATAACTGTTGCTAATACTATTAAGATTGTAAATAAGTTTTGTTTTATATATTTCATATTAGTACCAATTGTCTAGTGTCGAGTGGTGGACTTGGGCATCAACTTTTATGGTGTTTGTGCCTTCGGGAATTTGGTAATCTATGTAGAATTCGCCAGATTCGTTTTTATTAGTTACTTCTTGTGGGCTGTCGTTAATGATAAATTTTGCTTTATCAAAAATTCCTTCGCTTGTACTTCCCAAAACAGTAAATCTTACCGTACTTCCCCCTGGAAGTGCGCTTAGCTCGTCCAAGTTGAGAAGGTTGCCTTCGGTGTCGTATGCTTTGATGATTTCGCATCGTGCCGTAATTTCTTGTTCGTGGGAGCCTGAATTGCTGCAGTCAACAGTGCCTACTATTTCCCAGCTATAGCTACCAGTTGGAGGTTGAACATTACCGAGAGAGGCTGTGTCTCCCGAGGCTAATGCCGGTACATCAAAAACTGCTACTTCTTGGGAATTTATAATAACTCTTGCTTGTTGGGGAGGTTCGTTATAGGCAGAAAGATTGCTTGCTATAACTTCTCCTGTTTTTTCCAGTTTAAAAGTATAGCCACTACAATCCCACGCGCTGCTTTTTCTGAGGTTGGTTCTTCCTATAAGGAAGACTCCTGTAACAAGACCTGTTATTAAAACCGTAATTCCTGCTATTGCAAATATAGCCTTTTTGCCGTTTCCGTTGCCTGATTGTGGTGGTTCTGATGTTACTATGTTGACAGGATCGCTATTTTGTTGGGGCGGGCTTTGGGGAGCGGTCGTGGAATCGGTGGATGGTTGTGTTGCTTCCGGATTGGGTGTAAATATCGGTCCGTTTTGTGGATTTGTAGATGATGCGTTATTATCTTGGACAGGTTGATCCATATCTATAATGTTATACGGTATTTCCCCGTTGTGTCAATTTTTGTTATTAATGGGGTTTGGATGTAGAATATACGCTAGAATTAATTTATGAGAAGGTTTTTGAAGAAAAAGTATATAGCGGTGGTGTTTGCGGGAGCTGTCTTAATAGCCGGCGTTTGGTACTTTGTTTTAAGAGATGGGGACGGAATGGAAAGTACGTTTGTAATGCGAGGTGATGTTAAGGAGGAGCTTATCTTGACCGGTGAGGTTGTGGCGAAGAAACATGCGGTTTTGCAGTTTTCCAGTAGCGGGAAGATTGCGTGGGTTGGAGTAAGTGAGGGCGATAGAGTTAGGCGTGGGCAAGCGATTGCTAAGCTTGATACAGCACTTTTAAATTCAACTTTTCAGCAGGCCAAGTCTGATTTAAGAAGCGCTGAGGCAACGCTTGAGAGAGTTTATGATGGTGTAAAGGATAGCGAATCAGATGAGACTTTTACAGAAAAAGAAACTAGGACTGCTGCTGAGGTTGCTAAAGATAAGGCGTATGAGAACTATCTTAAAGCTCTTTCTGCTTTGAATGATGCTACTATTTATGCTCCTTTTGATGGGGTTGTTGCTTACGTTAGTCATCCGAATCCCGGGGTGAATATTATTTATAACCAGGCTCAATATGAGATAGTTGATCCTGAAACAATATATTTTGAGGTTACCGCGGATCAAACAGAGGTTGTTAGGTTAAAGGAGGGGGACTATGTAGGAATTGTTCTTGATTCTTTTTCCGAGAAGGAGTTTTCGGGCAGTATTTCGGAAATAGCGATTTCACCTAGCCAGGAGGAAATAGGAGTATCGTATGCCGTGAAAGTGGAATTTGATGGCGTTTCGAATGAAGATTTTGAATATAGGCTTGGAATGACAGGAGATGCGAGTTTTGTGCTTGAAGAGGTAAAAGATGTCCTTTATGTTGATCCTAAATTTATAAATAGAGACGAAGATGGGAAAAGTTTTGTTTATATAAATAAAAAGAAGGATAAAGTAGAAGTCGAGATTGGTGTAGAGGGTGAAGACCGCGTTGAAATAAAGGGAGATTTTAACGAGGGAGATTTAATCTGGGATGATTAAACTTAAAAATGTCGATAAAACTTATTGGCTTGGTGAGGAGAAAGTAGAGGCGCTAAAGAGCGTAAATATTGAGATTAAAGATAAAGATTATGTGGGAATATTGGGATCTTCGGGAAGCGGCAAGTCAACCTTAATGCACATTATAGGTCTTTTGGATCAACCGACGAGCGGTGCGGTTTATTTGTTTGACAAAGATACGAGCAAATTAAACGATTCGGAAATTTCTTCTTTAAGGAATGAAAATATAGGATTTGTATTTCAACAGTTCAATCTGATTGAGAAGTTTAGCGTGCTTGAGAATGTAATGCTTCCAGCGCAGTATGCAAAGAATAAGCTTTCTTTTAACCCACGGGAGTATGCGCTTGAGCTTTTGGAGAGATTTGGCATTGAAGATAGGGCTAATTTTTATCCCAATAAAATTTCCGGAGGACAGCAGCAAAGAACCGCCATAGCTAGAGCGTTGATAATGAAACCCAAGCTTATTTTGGCTGATGAGCCTACGGGCAATATTGACAGTAAAACGGGGGATGAGATTATGAAGCTTCTTGAGAGTTTGAACAAGGATCTTGGTGTAACTATTGTTGTTGTTACTCATGAGAGCGAGGTGGCCGAGAGAACAAAAAGAAAAATATACGTAAAAGACGGTGTTATTGTTGATAAATATTAGAATGAATTATTACTCTTTTTTGTTAAAAAATGCTTTTGAGGATTTTAAGCGAAATAAAACGCGAACCATTCTTGCTTCTTTGGGTATAACGATAGGCGTTTTTTCGGTGGTTATGCTTATTGCTCTTGGGATAGGGCTTAAAAATTATATTAGGCAGCAGTTTGAGAATATGGGGAGCAATTTGGTTATGATTATGCCGGGAAACGACCTTAGTGAGGGAGGTTTTTCATCTTTTGGATCAAGCCTTGCTACGGGAATAAGATTTGATGAGCGGGATTTGAATACGATTAGCCGGGTGGATAACATTGACTATGTTGTGCCGATATTTATGAAATCTATGGTTGTTACTTCTTTAGAAAAAGAGGAGTTGGCGTCACTTATGGGGACGAACGAAGACTTGTTTAAGCTTATGGATCTTAAAGCTGTTGAGGGAAGGATACTTGAAGGACAAGATATTTCAAGCAGGTCTAAGGATGTAGTTTTGGGTATAAGCATTGCTGAGAAACTTTTTGATGATGCGGGAAATGCTATCGGAAAAACGGTGCGCCTGGGTAATCAGAGATTTAAAGTAATAGGCGTTGTTGAAAAGATGGGGGATCCTGAGATGGATGGCGGGATTTTTATGTCATATAAAACTACTTTTGGAAGCATTAATCCGGATAAAAATTTTTTTACGATTTATGTCGGAGTAGATTCCGAGGGCGCAATAGAGGGAGTTAAGAGCGATATTGAAGAAGCTCTTTTAAAAAGATATGAAGAAGATGAGTTTTCGGTATCCGAACAGTCTGAGCTTTTGGATGTTGTAAACCAGATTTTTGGGATGATAAATTCGGTTTTGGTAGCTATTGGATCGATATCTTTGATAGTCGGCGGTATTGGAATTATGAATATAATGTATGCTAATGTGACCGAGAGAACTAAGGAGATTGGGATAAGACGGGCGATTGGCGCAACAAAGAAGGATATTTTGGTTCAGTTTGTTGCAGAAAGTGTGCTTTTATCCGGGCTTGGAGGGATAATGGGGCTTGTTGCCTCCGCGCTTATTGTTTTAGTTGTCAGGCCATTTTTTCCTGTGGCTTTAAATTTTTTGGCTGTTTTTGCCGCTATTGGGATATCTTCTTTTATCGGAGTATTTTTCGGTGTGTTCCCGGCAAGAAGGGCTGCCAATTTGACGCCTATTGAGGCTATAAGATATGAGTAAGAAAAGATGTTCAAAACTTTAATGCAGTTTTAGCTCATTTAATACTTCACCCGTTTCAGTATCTTTAAACGTGGGTTCCGGGAAATTTCCCATTGGATAAAAACGATAGATTTTGACAAGGTCTAGATTATTTGGATCAATTGGTTGATTGGCACAAAAAAAAGGGCGAGTGCAGACAATAGCACTTGCTGTTATGGGATCGGTAATTGAAATAATTTGGAAAAATGTGCTTGGGTTGCCGGAATATTTGTATTCGTATAACAGACGTTTTTGGGGAAGTAAAAGGCGTAACGGCGAATCACCAATCATTTTATTCAATTTTACTGCGTATAATTTTTCACAATGACCCAATACATCCGGCGTCATGGATGCTATGTTCGCTGCTCCCAGAGCTTCTGTTTTTAACAAATCGGGGATTTTAATTGTTAATTTCCTTTCGATTATAGGTATTGGAATTACGACTCCTTTATCGTTGGCGTTTTTGCGATTGATAATGTGTTTTGGTAGGGGTAGTGATGGTTTATATTCAACCATAAATATATTATAGGATGTTTTGAAATTTAAATCAACGATTATCTCTGGAAAAGGGGAGTTTTTTTAAAGTAAAATATTTTTTAATGCTTACGAAGGTAATGTCTGCTACGCACTTTGGACTTGATACGTTGCCTGTTGAAGTTGAGGTAAATATTGCTAAAAAAGGTTTTCCGGGATTTAATATTATTGGGCTTCCCAGTAAGTCTGTTGAGGAAGCGAAGGAGCGAGTGAAGACGGCGCTTGTTAATAGTGGAGTTGAGTTTCCGAACGCAAAGATAGTGGTTAATCTTGCTCCTGCCGATATTCCCAAGGAAGGAAGCAGTTATGATTTGCCAATTGCATGCGGGATTTTAAGATCTTTGGAAGCTATAAGCTTGCCTTCGGAAAAGATGTTTTTTTATGGAGAGCTTTCGCTGGATGGAAGTTTAAGACATACTAAGGGGGTTTTACTTCTTGCTCTTTATGCAAAAGAGCGTGGAATAAAAAGTTTATTTGTTCCTAAAGATTCTTCATTTGAGGCTGCTGTGGTGAGTGGAGTGCGGGTTTATCCGGTTGAGAATTTGGCACAAATTCTTTCTCATTTTAATGGAGGAGGGCAAATTGGCGTGTTTCGTGGTTTGAAAGAAATCGATATTCATGAAGATATATTTCCGGAGATTGATTTTTCCGACATACTGGGGCAGGAGAGCGCAAAGCGGGCTTTGGAGATTGCTGCTTCCGGTGGGCACAATGTTCATATGCAAGGTCCTCCGGGATCGGGGAAAACCATGCTTGCAAGAGCGATGGCCGGAATTTTGCCTCCATTGAGCGAAAAGGAAAGTCTTGAAGTAACTAAGATATATTCGGTTTCGGGGAATTTGCCTGCTGGGGCAAGCCTTGTTTATGACAGGCCGTTTCGAGTATCTCATCATACAACAAGCAGGATTGGGCTTATAGGCGGTGGAAGCAATCCTCACCCCGGGGAGATCTCGCTTGCTCACCGTGGAGTTTTGTTTTTGGATGAGTTTCCTGAATTTAGCAGAGGAACGCTTGAGGCTTTGAGGCAGCCAATGGAGGATGGTGAAGTTTCTATAACAAGGGCTGCCGGAAGTGTAAAGTTTCCGGCTTCTTTTATGCTTGTTGCGGCCAGTAATCCTTGCCCGTGCGGCTATTTGGGGGATGCTAAGCGTGAGTGTAAATGTAGCCCTAGGCAGATAATGAGGTATCAGACAAAGCTCTCTGGACCTTTGATGGATAGAATTGATATACACATTAATGTTCCCGCTTTGGATGTTGATGAGCTGATGGAGAGAGGTGTTGTAAAGAAACCTGAACGATCGATTTCTGTGCGGGAGCGTGTTTTGAGGGCGAGAAAAATACAATTAAAAAGGTTTGAGAAAGACGGGATTTATACAAATTCGGACATGAAAAATAAGCATATTAAGAAGTACTGCGTGCTTGATAGCGCGGGACAGGCAATTTTAAAACAGGCGGTTAATACCTATGGATTATCCGCAAGAACATATTTTAGGATTATAAAAGTGGCAAGAACGATTGCCGATTTGGCAGGAAGAAAGGATATTGATGCTACTTGTGTTGCCGAAGCGCTTCAGTATAGAGTGCGGTCAAGCGATTAAATGAGTAAACGATATAATTTGCCGAAAGGCAGATATGGAGAGGAGGTTGGTGAGGATTATCTTTGTAAAAAGGGCTACGGCTTGCTTGCTAGGAATTATAGGACGAGGTATGGCGAGATAGATTTAATTTTTTTGGATGGGGATGAAATAATTTTTGTAGAAGTAAAGGCAAAGGTGGGGGATGACTTTGGTACTCCGGAGGAGATGGTGGACAAAAGAAAAATAAATCAAATTCAAAGAATAGCCGATAGTTTTCTTGTTGCGAGAGCTGATTTGGCGCGAAAGTATGAAAAATACCGCATTGATGTCGTTGCCATAGTATTTAATGAGATGGGAGGGGTTGACAGGATTGACCATTATGAAAACGTGGGGTTTTAGATTTTGTGTATAAATACATGAATTATCAAGATTTTGAGATTAAAAGCGTAAAAATTGGAGATAAAATTTATCCTAAGAGATTGTCTGAAATAAAAAATTCTCCAAAAAGGATTTTTTATAGAGGTAATATTGATATATTAACATCTAAAATCCTTGGTGTTGTCGGCAGCAGGAGAATGACACGATATGGAAGGAATGTTGTTAAGAGATTTATTCCAACTCTCGTTTCGGAGGGAGTTGTGACTGTAAGTGGGTTTATGTACGGCGTTGATACGGAAGTTGCTAGTGAAACGCTTGAGGTCGGCGGCAAAACCGTGGCGGTTTTTGGCTGTGGGCTTGATGTAGTTTATCCGCCTGAGAATAAAAAGCTTTATGCTCAAATACTTGAAAACGATGGGCTTGTTTTGAGCGAATATGAGAAAAATGCAAAGCCTCATTTGTGGAAGTTCCCTCAAAGAAATAGAATTGTAGCAGGAGTAACTTCTGTGGGCGTTTTGATTATTGAGGCTGGAATTAAGAGCGGTTCTTTGATTACTGCGAGGCTTGCCCGCTCTATGGGTAGAAAGATATGGGCAGTGCCCGGACCTATTGATTCGTTGACTTCGCAGGGGACTAATTATTTTATTAAGAAAGGTTTTGCTAAGATGGCGACAGAGCCTTATGATATTTTATCAATGAAAAGGACGGCAAAGAGGGAGTATGAAAAATCTAATTTAGATTTTTTTGAAAAGAAGATTTTAAATCTTTTGGCGCGCGAGCCTTTGGGGGCGGATGAAATTTCTCAAGCTTTATCTGAGGATATTTCAAGGGTGTCTTCGGCTTTGACAGTAATGACAATAAAGGGAATTATAGGAGAAAGCGGGGGTAAATTCTTTCTAGTGGAAAAATCTTTGCAATACTAGATTCCATTTAGTTCTTTTACTCTTAACTTTAGGTAATTAATAAAACTTTCACGCAGATCATCGCGGTAGAGCGCAATTTCAACAGTGGCTTTAAGATAATTAAGCGGATCACCCATGGTTAGCCAGCGACCCTTGGTCACGCTGGCTCGGACATATCCACCATCCTTAATGATCCCCTCAACACCCTTTTGAAAAAGAAATTCTCCAGTTCTCGCATCTTTTCTGGGGTCAAGATATTTGAATATTTTAGGTGTAACCAAGTAAGGAGCGGTTGAAAGCAGATCGCTTTTTACTTTTTCAACCGGCGGTTTTTCCGGTAAAGCCTCCACTTGATCGAGCGTCCCTTTTTTTATTTTGACTTCAGCACCTGTTTTTGAAATTTCTTCTTTAGTGGTTCTGATACAATTTAAAATTATGTCGCAGGGGTCTTTTTTGTAGCTTTTTACTAGCTCGACAACTCCGACCTGTTTACCAAGGATAATGTCGTCACCCCAAGAATAGATAAATGGTTCATCCTGGATAAGATTTCTGACCGAATAAAGCGGCGCGGCATTGCCATAAGGCAAATCAGGATTTTGGCGGACAAAAATAAAGTTTGCTCCCTTATAAACTCCCCTGATCTCCTTTGTCAGCTCTTGTTTTCCTTTATCTATTAAATATTTCTCAAGTGCAGGTTCGGAGTCAAAATAGTCTTCAACGGCGTGGTTACCAAATCTTGTGACAATAATTATATCTTTAATTCCTGCTTCAATACACTGATCAACAACATAGCTTATTGTCGGTTTATTAATAATTGGTAGAAGCTCTTTGGGTATATTTTTTGTAGCTGGTAAAAACCTGGTCCCGTATCCGGCGGCAGTTATAACAGCCTTTGTAATTTTTTTATGTTTTTTCACTTTTGCCATAGAAGTGAAGATTATTATAACACGGCATTGGGCTTAATTGTTTTTGAGATCCGGGCGGGAATCGAACCCGCGCATCGCGGTTTTGCAGACCGCAGCGTTTCCACTTCGCCACCGGATCGAATGAGTATATTTTAATCTATTTTCTTTTAAACATAAAGAAATTTATTGACACTCTTTTTTATTTGATTTATAAAGAGTGACTTTAATTTTCTGCCTAAAAAGTAGGGGGTGAGAATATGACAGGAGAATTTGATTCAGGAAATAAATCGCATGTTATTGAGCTACCTGAAGATTCTATATTAGCTCAGAGATTGGGGACAAAGCTTAAAGAATATAGACAGAGACTTGAAGAAAGAGACATTCATATAGCCCCTGAACTACATGATGCATGGTGGAAGGAAAGGGTTTTAGAAACTTTATTGGATGAAGGACGGGTGGACACTTTTGTTTTGTCCCGAAAAATAGTTGAACAATTAGGACAAGAAAGATTTGATGAATCTCAAAATGTGTTGTTTAACCGGGCTTGCGGGGTTATAGAAGCTTATGTTTTAGGAGGAGGAAATATACAAGGTGGGACTGGATTACCTGATTGATTTTTGTAAAATTCCCCCCCCAAGCCAAGCTCGGGGGGGGGCGTAAAAGATAATTTAGATTATTCTGACTTTTTTTCTTTTACTGTGATTTTTTTTGGCCTTGCAGCTTCGGCTTTGGGAATTGTTACATAGACAACTCCGTTTTCTACCTCAGCTTCGGCTTTATCCCACTGGCCTCCCGAAAGAGCAGCAGAATAATAGTAGTCATATTGGGCATAGCGCTTTTCGTTTTCTTTTTTGGTTTTTTCGCTTGCCTTTGCTTTGATGGCAAGTACGCCGTCTTCGATGTTAACTTCAACGTCTTTTGCAGGTACTCCTGCAACAACGGCTTCAGCGATTATGTCGTTGTCCGTTTCTTTTATTTTTAGCCCTTTTTGGAATGGTTCTTCGAGGTCTTCGAAGATTCTTGGAAATCGTAAAAACGGATCCCATCTTGTGATTGCCATATTTATCACCTCCTTTTATTGGTTGATGGGGAAGTGGTTTATCACTCCCGCTAATTGAGTGCTAAATATATAGTAGAAAAAATCTTTTTATTTGTCAAGATAAATATATACTTGTAATTTTGTTTTTAAGATTATAAACTTTTGAACGTGACCTCTAGAAAAAAAATATTTTTTTTGTTTTTTTTTATATTATTGGTTTTTTTTCTGTCTTTTGGGGTTTGGTTTTACCATAAAAATAGGAAAGCCTCTTTATTAATTGAATCTGACCCTGTTGCACAGGTATATATTAACGGTGAACAGGTGGGTAGGACTCCTTTTGAGAGAGAGTTTGCGGCACGAGAGGTAGCGGTTAGGCTTGTACCGGAGGCTTTGGATAAGCCTTTAATGGCATATGATACTAAAATAGAGTTAGTTCGTGGTGTTAAAACTATTGTGCGACGCAAACTTGGGGAGTCGGTGGAGGATTCTTCCGGCGAAGAGATATCTTTTGAAAAAACAGGTGGGAAAAATGCAAATGTTTCCGTTATTTCGAGACCAGACGGTGCGCAAGTTTATTTTGATGACAGGATAGTTGATCTAACTCCTTTATTAATTGAAGATGTTTCAGAGGGTGTTCATGAAATTAGACTTTTTTTGGACGGCTATTTTGAAAGAGCTTTTTCGGTTAATGCCTATTCTGGATATACTTTGACAGCTTTGGTTGATTTAGAAAAAGATGAAAATGCACAAAGTGATGTTTTGGAAGAAATTAACAATTCTTGGCCCTCTTCCCCACTAGAAGTTGAAATACTTAATACTCCTACCGGGTTTTTAAGAGTGAGGGAGGAGCCCTCTACCAGTTCTGAAGAGGTTGGAAGGGTTGATCCGGGTGAAAAGTATGAGCTTTTGGATCGCGATAGCGTTGCCGGATGGTATAAGATTAAATTTGACGAGGGAATTGAAGGTTGGATATCTTCGGAATATGCCACAGAATCGGCAGAAATCGCCGATGATTAGGCCGAATAGGCCGCGATGTTGCCGTAAAGAATCCAAATTATAATTGCAACCCATATTGCCACAGAGGCGATGAGCGATTTATCCGAGAGAAGAAGTTTTTCAGGAGTTTCGGATTTGCCTTCGAATATTAAGCTTTCGTACCGCATAATGCCGAAGATTGCAATGGGTATTGTTATCATCATTAATTTGTTTACCGTTGTGGTTTTTGAAAATTCGGCCAAGATTAGCCACAGAGGAAGCGATGCTTGTGGAGATTCAAAAAATGAAAAAAGAGCCCAGCTCATCCACGCAGCGTTACCAAACATTGTAACGTAGGAATTTAGAAGCTCGGGGCTGTATTTTGAAAGGCTTTGCCTTGTTTTTGCTGATCTACCCATTATGCTTAGCTCTGCTCTTCTTTTACCTGATGCGAGAAAAAGTGCTACCGAGATTACACACAACAAGAACCATACGGATAAGTGAGCATTAATAAGAAAAGCGCCAGAATATACTCGAATAATAAAGCCTGTTGCGATAATCAGAATGTCTATAACATGGAGGCTTTTGAGAAAGAGCGAATACGAAATCTGAATTAATAGATAAGCAAGGATTAGTAAGAAAAATATTTCAGAGAGATAAAGTGCGCTGGTGAGTGATATTAGCGCAAGTATTCCAGAAAGAAAAAGTGCGGTTTGGGGTTTAATATCCCCTTTTGCTATTGGTCTTTCCTTTTTGATTGGGTGGAGGCGGTCTCTTTTTGCATCGAGAATATCGTTGAATGTGTAGGTTGCGCTTGCCGCGACGTTGAATATCCAAAATCCCCAGAAAGTTTTGATAAACATGGGCTTGTTAAAGAGATTGTTTGAAAATATAAGTGCTGCGAAAATTCCGAAATTTTTAACCCAGTGGATGGGTCTGGAAATTTTTATGATGCCTATTATTGTTTTTGTTTGTGATTTAGCCATAAGGTAATTCCTCCTGTAAGGAGGGCTACTCCTATCATAGTATACAGTTTATTTTCCGAGTTCAAAAACAGCGAGAGTATTCCGAAGACAGCCGTTACAGCCCAATAGAAGGCGGCAACTTGTTTAATGCTTAGGCCGCTTTCTAGAAGTTTGTGGTGCAAATGCCTATTGTCACCCCAGACAGGTGATTTACCAGAAAGAACTCGTCTGATTATTATATATGTAGTATCTACAAGCGGCACTGCGAGAACTAATGCAAGTGTTCCTACTTTTGCTGTTGTAAGAATTGAAAGAATTGCAAGCATATAGCCTCCAAGGTTCGACCCAGAGAAGCTTGGCATTATTTTTTGAGGATAGATGTGCCAAGGTAAGAAACCTAAAAAGCTTCCGAAGGTAATTGCGCCGAGAGTGGTTGTATGCCATTCGGTGATATCTGCTGAAAATTTAAGCGAAAGCAGGCTTATTGTTAGTGCCGCGATTGCAACAACTCCGGTTAGCTGGCCGTCAACGCCTTTAGCTCCCATGTTCAGAAAATTCATAATAGCTACGATCCAGAAAAGCGCAAATAAATCAGATAGAATCCAGATTGATCTTGTTTCTCCTAAAAGAAATAGATTTATTTGGGGTTGTGAAAGATCAATTATATTGCCGAAAGGGCTTTTCCAAAAGGCGATGCCTATTCCGGCTATAATTGGCATGCTTGCGGCTGTAAATTGTACTATCAGTCTTAGATACGGGTTTAGATTATATTTGTCGTCGAGCAGGCCCAGTGCTGTTAGAATTGTTGCCCCACAGATAATTCCTTTGAGATGTTTGTCGAGTGGCAGGAAAATTAAGCTTGTAAGCAGGATTGATATAAATATTGCCAGACCGCCTCCTCGCGGAGTTTTGATTTTATGGATAACTTTGGGATGTTTGTTCTTTTGGGGATCGTCGATAAGATTTAGCTTCCATGCCAATTTAATTGTCGGATATGTGGACAAGAGAGATATGACGGTGGCCAATAGAAAAGGGATAAAAAAAATATCTATTATCATTAAAGATTCCCAACTATTGAAATTATTTTTAATACTGTGATTGTTGAAAGGATCGTAATAATTAAGGAGAGGGATAAAAGCGAATATTGAAGAAATTTATCTTTAATGAATTTTATTAAAATTAAGTTAAGAAGTAGAAAGACGATTGCAAGAGATGGCGGTATAAAAAGGTAAATTTTTGGTACAAGCTGCTCTTCCCCACTTGGTTTGCCGTAAAGAAGCGGTATTTCCGGGGGCAGGAGGTTTTTAACCGCGAAGATAAAAATAAGTACAATTATGTTTAGTAGAAATATTGTTATTGTAACAGCAGGTTTGGGCAGAAAGTTTAGATTGGGTTTTTTTAATTTCATAAACAGGTTTACCTATTTTAGCGTATTGGTTTTAATTGTGGCAATTATTATGGATTAATAAAAGAGAGCTTTTTTAACTATGGGGCTTAGGGATTTATAGATTATTGCTTTTTCGATTTGTATAACTTTAATATAATTTATATCAAGAAACTGTTTAAACTCCGATGTTAATATTTCGCTGTTTTCTGTCATGATTATGATAATTTTAGGGTTTGTTTTTTTGATTTCGGCTATAGCAGCGTTGATTGAATAAAAATCTTTTATATGATAATCGGTCGTATATTTGATTGGAGGAAGTCTTTTGGTTAGGGCATATATTACTGATGTGTCACCCCAGACGAATATTTTGTCGTTTTTGTTTGTGGATGTGAGCACATATTCTGCAATTTTGTAGTTTTTTTGGGTATTTTGGTCAAAAAGATTGAAATATTCTTCTTTGGTGATGCTTTTGGTTGCGAATTTTATGAACCTTTGATAATAAGGGAACGAAGGATAAAGCCAGAATCCGTAATATACAGGCACAAATATTGCTAGTGTAAGCGGGATAATTGATAGGACTTGTTCTTTGTTTTTTCGTGCTACAAGCATACCGACAAAGATTGATACCGGGGCTACCGATTGGATGAGATAGTGCGGGTATGGCCTTTCCGAAAGTGTGACCGCAAAAAGGCTAAAAAGAAGCCAGAGAGCGGTAAGGACAAATTCTTTGGAGATTTTTGTTTTTTTGATGTAGAGAATACAAATTCCTAATATCAGTAAAGCAGATCTTATGATAAGGGGCAAATTTCTTAGGAGAAAAGGTCTTTCTACATCAGATGGGCGCCAGGAGGAAAGATAGCCTATGTTTTGGAGAAAAGCCGCTTTAATATATTCGTTTAAGGAGTTTTTGGAGGCGAACCAAATTGTTGTTAAAATAATTGGGGTGAGAAAGCCGAGTAAGATAAGAATTGATTTTTTAAGGTTTAGCTTTTTGTAAATGATCCAAAAGAAGATTATTGCTCCTAAGTCGAAAGCCCCTGGTACTTTATAAAGCGTTGAAATTGAAAAAAGAACTCCCGATAGAAAAAGCTTTGTTGTAGTAAGTTTTTTATCTAGTAGGAGATAAAAAGCAAGGATTGTTGGGCCTATCATGAAAAGCTCAGCGTTTGATATTTGACCTTCGAGTAGCGGTATTGTAGTTAATATGGCAAAGGAGATAACGGATGTAATTTGGAGCAGTGTGTTTTTGGGAAATAATTTAACAACCAGTTTCCAGAAAATGGTTGTAGTTATTAACATCCATATGGTTAAAATTGCTCGAAACCAGAATACGCTTCCGGCAATAGCTGCCGTGTAATAAAGCAGGGGGGGTTTGTTGTCGTGGATGTCTTTGTAGAGAGTGAGGCCGTTTTTAATTCCTTGACCAAGGGTTAAATAGATCATCTCATCTCCGTAGTAGTAAGGCTCGAAAAAGCTTGGAATGCGCAATAGAAGTGTGGCTATCAGGACAAAGAATAACCAATTAGGAATGTGGCAAAAAATCAAAAAATTTTTTATCCCCTTTTTAACCATTTGTCTTTATTTCAGTATATCCAGTTGTTTTGCTGTCTTCAACTTAAACTTTTTCTGTTACTTTATATTCGATATATTTTCCCAGCATTAATCTGGTGTGGGCGTCTAAACCCGGGAGGGTGGTAAAGAAAAACGTTGCAATTGGCATAAGAATGAATTCGAATGGAACTAGAATGGCGCGCCAGAAAGGAAAATTTTTGGGTCGTTTGGGTTTGTAGAGGTAGTCTAGAATAAGAAGGATGACTAGAAATGCAAGAGCAATGGTAAGAATAGCCGAGGATATTTTTGGAGTCATATAACCAAGAGTGGTCCTGCCGAATGCCGGGTTGATTATGACGGGAAGAGTAAGGCCGATTGTAATTATAAACCAGTGTACAGGCCAAAGAAAGTGTCCATGGACGAAAGTGGAAACGCGGGTGATTTTATCCCAGAAAGACATGCCTGGAGTGACAAAAAAGTTATAGAGAACCCAAGAAGAGTCGGATACGCCCCATGCCCAGCGTTTTACTTGGGTGTATTGGCCTTTGAGAGTTTTGATGGTTGTGGTAGATTCCATGGCGTCTGCATAGAGGGGCAGGTAAAGAGGTTCTACTTCGATTTTTCCTTTGTTTTTGAAAAACGCTTTGAAGAAAATGCCCCAGTCTTCCGGAATTCTATCCGGGTCCCAGTAGCCTGTTTTGTCTAATAGTTTGAAAGAGAGTGAGTAGTTTTGTTGGTTTATTAATCTGTCTTTTCTTGGAAGCATTGAGAGTATAAAGATGGAGGCTAGAATATTTGGCACGCGCGTTATTGCAGGCAAACGCCATATATTATTGTAAAGAAGGACTGCCGGTTGCCAAAATTTTTTGTAGCGATTTGGGTCGTCAAGAAATTTGTAGGTTAGGACAGAAAAATGTTTAGGATGAAATACATGATCGGCGTCACAACTTGTAGCTGTTGTATAGTTCATGTCGATTTTTATTCTTTTTTTGGCGGTTATAGCAGCGTAGCATTCGTTTGATGCTTTTCCGACTGCTTCACCCGGAGCTAGCTTGTGAACGGTTACTAAAAAATTTGCAAAAATATTTCCAAATTTTTTTTGCAGAAAATTCACTTTTCTCTCTCTTTCTTTAGAATCTTCTTTAAATTCCATGGCCAGAACTACGGAGATTTGTTTTTTGGAGATTTCTTGATTGGCTAGTGAGTTTATTGTTCGGTCGAGAATGTGAATTGGTTCTTTGTATGTTGGGATAATGACTATGTGGTGAACTTTTTTGTAATCGGGAAAGTTTTTAATATCTGATATCCAATTGTAGTGTTTTGTTGCTTCAATTCTGAAGTGAGATATCGTCGCCGTTATTGCAATTCCGAAAGCTTGATAGAACCAATAGACATTAAAAAGTAGAATAAAATAGGCGACTATTTCCGGAATTATAAATATCCCCCAATATGGAAAAAGTATTAGATTCCAAGAAACGAACCCGGGCAAAATTTCAAAGAATCTAAGGGATTTAGATTTGTGTTTGATTAAAAATTTTCTGAGCATATTGGAATAGATTTATTTTAACCTAGGAAATAAGACCATGCCAGACAGTTTTTCTTCGGATATTAGTCTCGATATAATTTTTTCTGATGTTTCGGGTAGAAATGCACTAAGTGCTTCTGAGATGAAGTAGATATTTGTAAGTGAGTTTGAGATGACAAATTTTTTGTTTTTGGATTTTTTTTCCCACGGCTTGTTTTCGTTAAGATATTTATCAGTTTTTTTAATTAAAGCCCATATAGATTTGGTTGCAAGATCAAATCTGTAGATTTCAAGATGGTTTTTCAGTTCGTCTATAATCGGGTTTTTAGTTTTGTTTTTTTTGAATTTGATTTTGTTTTGATCTGCGAGTTTAAAGACCCTGGATACGAGGTTCCCGAGCCCGTTTGCAAGATCTGCTTGATAGGTGTTTTCAAATTTTTTTACTGTAAAGTCGCTATCGAGGTAAGGGTTGAGTTTGGCAAGCAGATAATACCTTAACGCATCGGTTCCGTATTTTTTGATTAGATCATATGGATTGACAAAGATACCTTGGCTTTTACTGATTTTTTGCCCATTTTGTGTGACGAAGCTGTGGATAAATATTTGTTTTGTATTCGGTATGTCTGCCGCCATAAGCATTGCCTGCCATATTGCAGATTGTTGGCGAAGATTGTCTTTGCCTGCTATTTGTATTCCAGGCCACCAATCGGAAATTTTTTTGTCCGGCCAGCCGAGGGTTGAAATATAGTTTATTAGTGCGTCAAACCAAACGTACATGACATGGTCTGGGTCGTTTGGCACCTCAATCCCCCATGGCATTTTGGATTTTAGGCGAGATATGCTGAAGTCTTTGATACCCGATTCTACAAATTTTATGACTTCGTTGTATTTTTCTTTTGGTAAAACAAAGTCTGGATTTTTTTTATAAAATTCCAGAAGGGGTTTTTGAAACTTGGAAAATTTAAAAAAATAGTTTTCTTCCTGCCTTAACTCTATTTTTTTGTCCGGGTGTAACGGGCAGCGCCCGTTTACAAGCTCCGAATCGGTTATTTCCATTTCGCATCCGACGCAATATTTAGTTTCATATGTTTTTTTATCGATGAGTCCTTTTTGGTCACATAATTCCCAAAATTTTTGTGCAGCTTTTATGTGGTTTTGATCTGTTGTTCTTATGAATTTGTCGTAACTTAAGTTTAGAGCTTTTTTGAGATTGTTGAATTTTTTGGCGTATTCATCGACATATGCTTTAGGGTTTTGGTTTTTCTCAAGCGCTTTTTGATATATTTTTTGGCCATGTTCGTCGGTTCCGAAATTGAATATTACCCTATACCCGAGAGACCGGTGAAAGCGAGCTAAGCAATCTGCTTCAACTATCTCCATTGCGAAACCGATATGCGGATCTGCGTTGACGTAAGGAAGCGTGGTTGTTATGTAGTAGCGCATGTGGGAATATTGTATCAAGAAGGTTTATCTTCTAACAAATTTTTTAATTTTTACAGACCATTGATTTGCCCACTCTTCTGCCTCGAGCTTTTTTAGTACTATTTGAAACCCCTTTTTTTCTAAATTTTCTTGAACAGAGGCTATGGTCGCGCTTGATACTTTAAGGTTTTGTTTTATATTTTCGTAGCTTCTGCCCTTTTTTAGCCAATAAGCTACTGCCAATCTTTTGGAGAAAGTTTCAAATTCTGATTTTGTTAGAAAATCCGCGAGAAAGACTTTTGATTCATTAATCGTTTTTATATCGGCAATACTTTGAACAAAAGCTTTTTCGATTTCTTTTTTTAAAGAGATGTTTATTCTTTTTTGAGAGATTTTCATTTGTTTGTTTCTTTAATTGAAGTATAACAGAGTGTGTCAATTGTGTTTTGAAATATAAAGGTTGAAAGCTATGGTTGATCCAAAAAGCAGGAGAATATTGAGAAGGTTGCCTATGCCAAAATATCTAAGGATGAGTGCAAAAACTATGGATAAGCTGAATAAAAAACCTTTTTTGGAGTTTGTGAATATTACTGAAAGAGTAAAGAAAAGAGCGAGAAAAAGAACTGAAAAAAATATTGGTATGGCGGCAAAATCTTTGGGGCTTGTAAAGACTATAATAACCGAGAGCAGTGTCCAGAGAATTATAATTATTAAAGAAAGTATTAAACCGCTTGAGTGGCTTTTTTTTGATTTCATTATTTTATTTTAACCTAAGAGGGTGCTAAAATGCTTGTTGAAACATGGATCCGATTATAATTCTGATATTAATTTTGGGCGGGATTTTGATTTTGGGATTGTGGGTAAACAAGAAACTTAACGATATTTCTGAAAAACAAAAGCCTTCTAACGAATTGATGGAAATAGTAAAGCTTCTTCAGGAGGGTTCTAAGGAGGATAGAAAGACACTACTTGAGTCTTTACAGAAAAATACTCAATCTCTTAATGAGAGGCTTGATAATGCTGCGAAGGTGATAGGACAAGTTCAGAGAAATATTGGTGAGTTTAGTGAAATCGGAAGAGGAATGAAGGAGCTTCAAGAATTTCTTCAGAGCCCGAAGCTTAGAGGAAATATTGGAGAGCAAGTTTTGAAGGATTTGATTGCCCAGATGTTTCCGAAGAGCAGTTTTTTTCTTCAGTACACTTTTAAATCCGGTGAAAAGGTTGACGCTGCTATAAAAACTGGTGCCGGTATACTTCCTATTGATTCTAAATTTCCAATGGAAAATTTTCAGAAAATGTCTAAAGCCGAGGGAGAAGATGTAAATTTACATCGAAAAGCTTTTATAAGAGATATTAAAAAGCACATAAAAGATATTAGTCGGAAGTATATATTGCCCGATGAAGGAACCATGGATTTTGCGCTTATGTATGTGCCTAGTGAAGCGGTTTATTATGAGCTTGTGAGAGAGCAGGAGCTTTTAGAGATTGCACAAAGGGCGAGGGTTTATCCGGTCTCCCCTACTACTTTATATTCACATCTTCAAACTATTCTTTTGTCGTTTGAAGGAAAGAAAATTGAAACACAAGCTCGTGAGGTGTTTGGGATGCTTAGGGCAATAAGAAAGGATTATTCAAGAGTGGAAGAAAGTTTGGCTACTCTTCAGAGGCATATAAATAATTCTTATAATATGATGGGTAATGTTTTGACTTATTTTAGTCATTTGGGGAGAAAAATAGACGCTACTAATAATTTGAAGGAAGGTGGGGAAAAACTTCTTGACGAGCAGGACTCTTAATAGGCAGCAAATTGACGCGGTTGAACATAAAAAAGGGCCGCTTCTTATTATTGCGGGGGCGGGTACGGGTAAGACAACCGTGATAACAGAAAGAATTAAATATCTTATTTCTTCCGGGTTGGCGAGGCCTAATGAGATACTTGCTTTGAGTTTTACCGAGAAGGCGTCTTTTGAGATGGTTGAGCGCGTTGATCAGGAGATGCCATACGGATATACGCAGATGTGGATATCTACTTTTCATTCTTTTTGCGACAAAGTTTTGAGGGCAGAAGCTTTGGAGGTTGGGCTTAATCCAAGATATAGATTATTAACAGGAGCAGAGTCTGTCGGGCTTTTGAGAGAGAATATTTTTGAGCTTGGTTTGTCTTATTTTAGACCACTTGGGAATCCAAACAAATTTTTGGACGCTATTTTGAAGCATTTTTCCAGACTTCAGGACGAGGATATAGCCCCGGGTGAATATATTGCCTGGGTAAATTCTAAAATAAAAACGTTAAATTCCAAACCGGATAAGGAAGAAAAGCTGGAGATTGAGAAATGGAGCGAACTTGCGCAGGCTTATAAAAAATTCGACAAGATAAAAATTCGTGAGGGTTTAATGGATTTTGGCGATTTGATAGTAAAGACCCTTGATCTTTTTAGAAAGCGGCCAAATATACTTTCGAGGTATAGGGAGCAGTTTAAATATATACTTGTTGATGAGTTTCAGGATACTAATTTTGCTCAAAATGAGCTTGCAATTTTGCTTTCTGGTAATCGAGCCAATATTACTGTTTGTGGAGACGATGACCAAAGCATATATAGATTTAGGGGTGCTGCCGTTAGTAATATTTTTCAGTTTCGCAGAACTTTTCCTAAGGCTAAGGTTGTTGTTTTGACTAAAAATTACAGGTCAATACAGAAAATTTTGGATGCATCGTATAAATTGATTCAGAATAACAATCCGGATAGGCTCGAGGCGATTGAAGGGATTGAGAAAAAGCTTTCCTGTGATTTAGAAAGTGATTCCGGTGGAGTATTTTTTATACATGCGCAAAGGGGTGAAGAAGAGGCTGAGCTTGTGGCTAAAAAGGTTTTAGAACTTGTGGATTTGGAAAATTTTGAGTTTAGAGATTTTGCAGTGCTTGTTCGAGCAAATAATCAGGCTGAGGCTTTTGTTCGTGCCTTTTCAAGGGCGGGGGTGCCCTATCAGTTTTTGGGGCCGGGGCGGCTTTTTAGACAGCCCGAGGTGGTAGATTTTATTTCGTATCTAAAGGTGCTTTATGATCCTACTGATTCAGTTTCTTTTTACAGGGTTCTTTCTTTGGATTATTTGAAGCTTGATTCTAGAGATGTTTCGTTTATTGGTAGTTATGCAAAGAAAAATAATATGTCTTTGTATGAGGCTGCAGAGCGCGTTGGGGAGATAAATAATATAAGCGAAAAATCCAAAAAAAAGGTTTTAGATTTGGTTAAAATTATTAAGCGTCATTTGGGTTTAATAAAAAAAGAGACTGCGGGACAGATATTGTATTATTTTTTGGAAGACACGGGTATTATTAAAAATTTGGTTGATCCCTCCAGCGAAAAAGCGGAAAGCGAAGCTAAGAATATATCTAAGTTTTTTGATAAATTAAAATCTTTTGAAACAGATTATGAAAAAGCTGATGTTTACAGCGTTGTTGACTGGGTAGATTTGTCCATGGAGCTTGGTGAGTCTCCTTTGGCTTCGACAGAAGATTGGGGTGAGAATAATGCTGTAAACATATTGACTGTACATTCGAGTAAGGGGCTTGAGTTTCCTGTTGTTTTTTTGGTAAACCTTGTTGAGCAGAGATTTCCTTCGGTTGAGAGGCGCGAGCCTATACCGATTCCCGATGACCTTATAAAGGAGACTCTGCCTTCGGGTGATTATCATCTTCAGGAGGAAAGAAGACTTTTTTATGTGGGTATGACAAGAGCTCAGAAGTATTTGTTTTTTAGCGCAGCCGACTATTATTCTGAGGGTAAAAGGCAAAGGCGTTTGTCGCCTTTTTTATTTGAAGCTTTGGGTGAGGACATTTCTTTTTTGGAGCAGAAAAGCGTAAAACAGCTATCCTTTCTTGATTATTCAGGAGAAAAAAAGGCCGGTTTGTCTGGTTCCCAGGTAAGGCACGTGGTTTACTATCTTTCGTATTCCCAGATAAGGACGTTTGAAATTTGCCCTCTTCATTATAAGCTTTCTTATATTTTGAAGATTCCTACTTCTCCATCACCTTCAATGAGCCTTGGTACAAGCGTTCATGAAACATTGAAAGATTTTTATAATTTAGTAAAGTTGGGTAGAAAGCCTAGTAAAAAGTTGCTTGAAGAGATTTTTGAGGATGATTGGATCACAGCCGGATATAAAAGCAAAAGACATGAAAAAGAGGCTTTTGAAAAAGCGCTTGTCTTTTTGAGAGAGTATTATGATAAAGAGTTTGATTATGCAAATTTGCCTGTATTGGTTGAACAGGATTTTTCTATTCCGCTTTATGAAGAAACGGAAAGCGGACGGGAGAAGGTAAGAATTGGCGGAAAGATGGATAGGGTTGATTTATTGAGTAATGGGGGGATAGAGATTGTTGATTATAAAACAGGAGAAAAAATTCCGACGCAGAAGGAGGCTGATAAAGATCTTCAGCTTAGTATTTATGCTTTGGCCGCAACAGGTATAAATACAGAACCGTTCGGTAAGGATGTTGAGGATATCAAGTTATCGCTTTATTATTTTGAGGACCAAACAAAAATAGTTACCAAAAGGAGCAGAGCGCAGCTTGAAGAGGCAAAAAAGAGAATTTTTGAGGTTAAAAGAGAGATAGAAAAGAGCGATTTTAGATGTAGCGGAAACTATATTTGTCGGAATTGTGAGTATTCTATTTTTTGTAAAGCAGATTTTTGAAATAAGTTTTGCTGAGGCTTTGCGGATAAATAATTTCTATACCTCCGAAACCTTTTTTGAAATAGGTGAAGCCGAGCCAGCTTTTGTTGGGAAAGCGATTGTCATAGATGCCTTCGAAATCGAATGTTTTTGCTCCTTCCTTTTTTGCCCAGAGGATTCCCTGCCAGACAATTTGGTACTGGATGAGCGTTTTTCTGGCTTCTTTATCGGTGAATGCTTGCCAGTAGTAGGCTGTAGGGCCGGCTTTTAGAAAAATGGCGCCTGCTGTAAAGTCTGGGGTAGTTAGAAAAAGGGAGGTTTTTTTAAACGAGTTTTTAAGGTTTTCCAGATTTTTGCGAGAGGGGACGTAGCGAGTGAAGGGGACAGAGCGTTTCCAGGCTTTACGAAATTCATAAATTTTAGGGAGTGAGGAAGGGGTGGTGAGCAGTGAGTCTTTTGTTTTGCGCAGGGCATAGCGGCAGTCTTTTTTGAGATTAGAATAGAGCTTTTCTTTTGATTGGGTGAGATCTAAGGTTAAGGTTTTTGACGGTAGGTAAGGAGATTTCATTTTGTGAAATCCGTGATCAGTAAGAAGTAAACTGTAATCGGTATTTAATGAGGGCTCGAGGAGGATTTGGAAGGGGTGGTATTTGCCTTCGAGTGTTTTGATTAGCTTGGGCGTGATGGTGGCGGGGCGCTGGATTTTTATGAAGTGGCCGAGCAGGGGGAGCTTTTTGATGTAGGAGTAAGTGACTTCGGATTTATCGGCTGTCCAGCCTTCGAGGGACATAAAGCGGGCATAGGAGGGGGACTGGCGAATATCCATTAGAATTTTGGCTTAATAAGGCGGGATTTGGTGCGCAGGAGGATCCAGCGGAGAAAGTCTATGGTGCGGTAGGTGTTGTAAAGGGGTTTGTTAATAATTAAATCCCAAGTGCCGACGAATTCGATGACTCTGGGATTGTAGCCTTCTTTGAAGCGGGTAAATCCCTTGCCTTCTTCCCTGCCCCAAAGATCAAAGGTACTAAGGCCCAACTTTTTGCCGAAACGAATCGCTTCCCACATCATAAGGTTATTGGCCATGACATTTTTGTATCTGTCGGAGGAGGCGCCGTAGGGGTAATACAGGAATCCTTTATAGGCGAATAATATCCAAGCAGTTATTATTTTTTTTTGGTAAGTCGCGGTCAGAAGGAAGGCTAAAGGCTTATGGCTTATGGCTTGTGGCTTGGTGTGAAGGTGGTTCCACATGAGGCGGTGGTAGCGCTCGGAGTGGGCATAGAAGCCTTGCCTTTGGATGGTTTCGCGGGTGAGCCTGAGGTAGGTCTCGAAGGCCTGGTCGGAGTTATCAAGCTTTATTTTTACACCGCGCTTTTGGGCGAGGCGGATGTTGTATCTGGTTTTGGATGAAAAGCTTTGCATTAACTCTTCTTCGGATTTGGTTAGGTCGATCCAAAAGGAAGTGGGAGTAAAGAGGGTTTTGCCTGGCACGCAATCATTTTTTTTGAGGAGGTTTTCGAGCCCTTGCTCTTTGGGGGTGAAAGGCTCGAGCTTGATAAAAATCAGATTGTTTTCTTTAGCAATTTTTTTAAGGTCGGTGAGCATTGGTTGAGTGGGTTTGGGGCCTCGGATAAACATGCCTACTTTGTAGCTAGTAACCGGTAACTTGTGACAAGTAATATATCCATATTTGGTTTTGATGACTTCGTTACCCCAAGTACGCCTAAAGTCCGCCCAAGATTTGGATTGAAGGGGGTGTCGCGGTAGCATGAGCTTATTATAACAGCATTAATTTTTCAGAGTATGTCGTTAATATCGTTGAAGTCATATCTAACCGTTTGGGAATAGCCAGAATTATCTGATGTGTTTAATAGGTCTTCTGGTATGTCCGAAAGGAAACGACTTGGAGGATTGCTTGTTTTTTGTCCGAAATAGAGCCTTTGTTGAGCGTATGTGAGAAATAAGATTTCTTTTGCTCTTGTTATACCTACGTATGCGAGCCTTCTTTCCTCTTCCAATTGTCCCGGGTCAAAAAGCGACCTTGAGTGTGGGAAAAGGCCTTCTTCAAGGCCAGTTATGAATATAACGGGAAATTCAAGCCCTTTTGCTGCATGTAGAGTCATGAGAGTGACTAGTGACTGATGACTAGTGACTGATGATTGATGGAGTGATTTGGAGGTCGAGAGTTGTTCGGCCTCAACTAAGGCTACGTTTTCCAAAAATTCATCGATGTTTTGGAATTCAGCCGCGACAGAACGTAGCTCTTTTATGTTTTCCAGCCTAGCAAAATTTTCATCCGTTTCTTGGGCAAATTTTGAAAGGTAATCAGTTTTGTTAAGTGTTTTGTCCATAATTTCCAGAGTAGTTAGTTTTTGCGTATTCAGACTTTTTTGGAGCAAGAGAAGGTTTTGCGTCCTTTTTTTTCCTGTCTTGAGTGCTCTTTTTAGGGATACCGGATCTTTAGGATTAATTATTAGTCTTAGATAAGAGATGATATCTTTAATTTCTGTTCTATTGTAGAATCGTATTCCTCCAACTAATCGATAAGGAATTCCGTTTTGAAGAAGTGCTTCTTCGATCGTGCGGGACTGGGCGTTGGTTCTATAAAGAATTGCAATATCGCTGTAATTGTAGCCTGTGCGCGTGAGTTCGTTAATTTTTTCCACAATGTAGCGGACTTCGTCTTGTCCGCTGTTTGCCCTAAAAAGTTTTATTTTTTCTCCTTGGGCGTTACGAGTCCAGAGTTTAAGAATTGGATGCGTGGTATTTTTGGATATTACCGAATTTGCGGCGTTTAATATTGTCTGGGTGGAGCGGTAATTTTGTTCAAGATTTATTATTTTTATGTCGGGAAAATCTTTTGTGAGATAGTTGATGTTTCTGTAATCTGCCCCTCTCCAGCTATATATTGATTGCGAGGCATCGCCTACTGCTGTGATATTTTTTCTGTGCCCAATTAGCAGTTTTGTAAGTTGATACTGAATTTTGTTTGTGTCTTGCCATTCGTCAACTAGAATTTGAGCTGTTTTTTCCTGCCAAATATTTAGTACCTCTGGTTTTTCTTGAAACAGAGCTACTGTTTTAAGAAGTAAATCATCAAAATCTAACCCCCCTGCTTTTTTAAGATATTTTTCGTATTCTACATATATTGCGAATACTTTTTCTTGGAATTCTCCATTTGCAATTTCAGCGTAATGAACCGGACTTATCATTTGGTTTTTTGCGTCAGATATTTGTGATAGAAAGGCCTCGGGTTTGAAGCTGTCTTTGTTGAAATTGCGCTTTTCAATGATGCTTTTAATAATTTCTTTTTGATCGGTTTGGTCGTAGATTATAAAATTTTTTGGAATATTGATTTTTTGGCCGTCTATTCTTAATACTTTGACGCAAAAGCTGTGAAATGTACCCGAATATTTAGGTACATTTCCTGATAGTTTTGCTATGCGAAGTTTCATCTCATCCGATGCCTTATTTGTGAATGTCAGAAGGAGGATTTGGTCCGGATTTATTTTTTTGTTTTTGATAAACCAAGCGGCTCTGTGTGTTAGGACTTTTGTTTTGCCGGAACCGGCGCCTGCTAAAATAAGGAGCGCTTTTCCGTCGAAGGTAACTGCTTTGATTTGTTCCTTATTAAGATTATCAGTTAGCTTGTCTGCCATTTTGGTATAAAATACAATAATTAAAAGCGTTTTTGTTTTGTAAGACTTATTCTATCATGGAAAAAAGAAGGCATAAATTTTTATCAGAAAGAAGGAAAAGATTTTTGGCGAGAGTAAAAAGAAAAATTTTGGCAAGACATATTTTGTTTGTTCGTTTCGGCGTTTTTTTATCTATATTTGTTTTTTTGAGCCTTTTTGTGGCTGTGGGTGTTTTTTTTCTGAAATTCAGCGGTTATTATAAATACGCTGAATTGGGCTTTACATTTATTTTTGCAAGTAATAAAAAAGTAAAATCTACAGACGGAAGAACTAATTTGCTTTTTCTCGGCTTATCGGGTGACGGAGAAAAAAATCCAATTTTATCAGATACTATGATAGTTGCTTCTTTTGATATTTACGGCTCTGGCGTGGATTTAATACCTGTTCCTCGTGATATATGGATTGAGGAGCTTGGAGACAAGCTTAATGGAGCTTATCGCATAGGTAATGAAAGAAGGGCGGGTGGTGGAATTGTTCTTGCCAAGTCTTATGTTGAAGAGATATTGGGAATACCTATTCATTACGGTTTTTCTATGAATTTTGACGGATTTAAAGAGGTCGTTGATTATTTGGGTGGGGTGGAAGTTGACGTACCAAGGAGCTTTGAAGATAAAAAATATCCCATCGAGGGGAGAGAGGAAGATTTGTGTGATGGAGACCCTGAGTATGCTTGCCGGTATGAGACGATAAGGTTTGAAAAAGGGCTGACAACCATGGATGGAGGTACTGCTTTAAAGTATGTGCGTTCGAGGCATTCGGAGGATTTGGAAGAGGGTACTGATTTTGCAAGGACAAGACGTGCACAGCTTGTGATGGTGGCGATTAAAGATAAGTTAGTAAGTCGTGATTTTTTGTATCATCCGCGGAAACTTTTTGGTTTTTGGGATTTAATAAAATCTATTTCGGAGACTGATATGGATGAATATGCCCAGGTTTTTTTGGCGCGGAAAGCTTATGATTTTAGGAATAAGATAAAGATGCATGATTTTGAGGAAAGTTTACTTAAAAACCCGCCATTTTCTGATTATAATAATTTGTATGTTTTAGTTCCCATCGCTGGAGATTGGAGCGGAATGCATGAGTGGGTTGGCAAGATTATTGGGGAGAATTCTCATAAGACAGGGGAGTAAATTGATAGAGGTGCTCTTTATTTATTAGTTTAAAGGAAGGGTTTTTAAGATCGATGTAATTGATTAAGAAAATTTCTTTTTTTGAATAAAGATTAAGCGCAATTTGTTCCCATTCGTTTTGTGACGCGTTAATTATTAAAACGTCTTGCCTTTTTCCTTCGACTTTTTGTAGATACCAAAGCGGTGTAGAATAACTCCACCAAGAGATAATTGCCGAATTTTTCGGAAGCAGATCCATGGTTTTTTCGGCAAAAGTGCGCGCTGAGTTTGATCCGTTTTGTTTTACTAAGGGAAAGACTGTTTTTATGTTTTTTGCTGTTTGGACTGTGATAATAAGTATAAAACTAAGGAGAGCTATAAATTTGAATTTTTTAGAGAGACGTAAAATTGGGTTGATTGATGAGGATATCCAGATAAGAATAACAACAAAAGAGGGTGCGAAATATCTTTCTATAACGGCGTTTTGATATCTAAGGCTGAAAAGGAGTGTACCGAGAAAAATAAATGATAGAGAAAAGTTTAGAATGCGATTTTCTTTTTTAAGAGAGACAATTCCAATTAAAGCAAGAGGCAGAAAAACGATTGAGATAAATTGTTTTAGTTGAATCGAATAAAATTGAAGGGCTGAAAGCACGCTTCCTCCGATCCATTTTCCGGAGTGGGGACTAAAATCTTTGCCGAAAACGTGGCGGCTAAAGGAATCAAGACTATTTATAGAATAATCGGTAGTTAGGGGAGGTTTAAAGTAAGAAATTATCGGCAGTAGCGCATAGACGCTTAGACCAAGAAAGAATAAAAGTATTGATTTTATTATAAAAGGCCGGGCTTTTTTGGCTTTTGTTGCCAGAATTAAAAAAAGAGGCAATAAGAAAAATATTGATAATAAGTGATTTCCGAGCGATAGCCCTGTAATAAGAAAAATAGTTGGCAGAAAATTTGTTCTATTTTGGATTAATATTTTGGTGGAGAGATATATAAAAAGAGATGTAAAAAGAAAGTGGAGTGCGTGAGGGTCTGCAGCTGTTGAGAGCGACCAAACAACGGAGGAAGTCATTATTAAAAAGGGTGTGAGTATGGAGATATATTTGTTTTTGGTGATTGTGAATATTGAATTTGAAATAAAGTATAATCCTAGAGATATAAGGATGCTTGAGAGAAAATTGATTTGAAGTGCTACATTTTTTAGCGGGAGTAAAATAAGAAACAGTTTTCCTAAAAGTATGTAAGTGGGGTAGCCTGTGGGGTGTGCGATGTCGAGCGTGTAGAGGATGGTTTGGAATTCTGCCGTGTCCCAAAAGCCGACGTCTTTTAGTAAAGTTAAGGAATATAGCGCCAAAGAGGCAGGTATTAGAAGGATACCCAGCCAAATTTGTTTATCCACAGTACTCCCCATGTGTTAACTATTACCGAAATTGTAAGAAGAGTCCAGTGGATGAAGTTTAGATTTGTTTTTTTAAGATAGATGATGATTAAAAAAATTAGTACCGGATAGAAGTCGACAGCAAAGCGGTATCCGAATTGACTGAACCCTACTGTTCCGTGCATAAATATTACTGCTGATACTAGAAAAATTACCAGCCAAGAAAAAGCCACCTCGGCTTTTTTGAGAGGTGCGAATAGAGAAAATATAAATGCGGGTGTTGTGATCCAAATAGCAAGTCCGGCCCATGACGGCCATATGAATGGAGGGTTTTTTGAGAATTTGGGCAATTCCAGCAGAATTGTTTTGATATGTCTTGGTATGTAGCTTGGGTGGAAAAGACCTTTGGAGTACCAGTGTTCATTCAAAACGCCTGGGATTAGTATATATGCTTTATCAAGAATTGATCCGAAGCGAATGAAATTATACCCGAAGTTTATTGATAGAAAAATACTTAGTATGATTAAAATTTTTGGCCAAGTACTAAATCTTTCTTTATTGGTAAGGTAAAGTATAAGAGGCAGAGTAAGTATAGTTTGGAGTCGTGAAAGATAGGCTGCTCCCAGGAAAAGCCCTATTGCAATTGGGCGTTTTTTTGAGACGGTTTCGTAAATTGCAGCCGTTACAAAAAAATACGCTGATATTTGTCCCAAATACCAGGCGGAGCCTGTAGCTGAGAGAAACCATATGATTGTTCCAAATCCCGTCAGCGTGGATACCCAAAGTGCTTTTTTTGCCGACTTCAGTTTTTTTTGAGCTATTTGGTATGTTAAGGTTACTGAACCAGCTCCCAACAGGTGTGCCAGAATTTGTTGTGGAAAGGCGGTGCCGAAGAATAGAACGAAGGGCATAAGAAGGATAGAAGGCATTGGCGGATAGACAAGATAGTAGCGTCCCCTGCCGGTGGGTACGAGTTCGTTTAGCCAGGGTGGCGCCGACTCGATCCAGTATTTGCCTTTTGTGAAACTTTCTGCGAAAAGTACAAAGTAGTTATAGGGAGTGTTGCCTCCTGAGGTTAATAGATAGATTAAAAAAGTAAAAATAAAAATGATATACGGCAGTTTTGTTTTGGCCTGAAGACTCATTGTGGAAGATTTAGGTATTTTTTGACTTTTTCTACTACTTCTTCGGGTGTTTGCATTGCTTTTACAAGATATTCTTTTACTCCGAGGTTTAGCGCTTTTTGAGCGCTTTCTTTTTGAGGGTGATTTGTGAGCGCTAATATAACAGTATTTTTGGCTTTGGGGTTTGATTGGAGGCTTGAGAGAAGATCCAATCCCGAATATCCGGGAAGCATGATGTCGAGAAGTATCGCGTCAGGGCTTTTTGTATTTAGAAAATCCATACCGCTTTTACCGTCTTTTGCAACTATTGAGTTGAAGCCTTCCATTTGGAATTTTGTCGAATACATTTTTGCCAGGGCTTGATCGTCTTCTATTATTAACACCGTTGGGTTTTTTGGGTTTGTGTCCACTTTATTTATTATATTATATAGTCCAAGTGGTCAGTATGGGTTATATTATGTATAAAGCCATGGTTAGTAAAATGAAAAAATTAGAATATGAAATATTATTTTTTCTTGCTGTTGGGTTTTTGTTGAGAATTTTTCTTTCGCCTTTTGGTACTTTAGAGCTTGATTTTAATACTTTTGTTTCCTGGAGCAGAACGCTTTCGGAGCATGGATTTAGCGAATTTTATAACGGCTGGTCTGATTACTTGCCCGGATATCTTTATGTGCTTTATTTTTTGGGAAAAATAAGCGTTTGGTTTAGTTTTTTAGATCCCCATTTAATTTATAAACTGCCTGCGATAATTGCCGATATAGCAACCGGTTATTTGATTTATAAAATCGTCAGAAGATACAAAAGTAAGAATTTTTCTTTAATCGTCGCAAGTTTTTATATTTTTAATCCGGCGGTTTTTGCAAATTCTTCTTTGTGGGGACAGGTGGATTCGCTTACTTCGTTTTTTTCGATTGCAGCTTTGTACTTTTTAGATAAGAGTTCGTTTTTTGTATCAAGTGTTTTGTTTTCTTATGGAGTGCTGGTTAAACCCCAGACTTTGTTTATCCTACCCATTATTTTATTTGTTTTTTGGAAGAAGAAATGGATAGTTAAAAATATGTTTTTATATATTTTATCTTCTGCTATTTTTTTCTTTATGATGTTTATTCCCTTTTCATCGGGGAATTTGGTTGAGTTTGTTTTTCGGCGGGTGTTTTTGTCTTTGGGACAGTATCCTTATACAAGTGTAAACGCTATTAATTTTTGGAGTATTTTTGGATTTTGGAAAAGTGACACAAGCGGAATTATCCCTCCTTTTTTAATAGGTTATTTTATTAGTTTTATTATTCTTTCGGGTATTTTTTATAAAGCTTGGAGGAGGAGTTCTTTGCTGGTTGAAAAAGATAAATATTATTACGCTTCGATTGTGTTTTTTACTTTATATCTTTTTATGACACGAATGCACGAGAGACATCTTTTGCCTGTTATTGCCCCTTTGCTTATAGCCGTTGCGTTTAACCCTTTTTTGATGATTGTTTATGTGGGGCTTTCTTTTTTATATGTTGTGAACCTTTATTATTCTTACGTTTGGATAACCGACGGCTTTAGAGAGGTGTTTAATGCACCCGCAATTATCCTTTTTTCGTTGTGTAGTATTTTCCTTTTTGTTTTTTCTTTAATGAGGGAGAGTTTTGGAGACTTTGATGTTAAGAATTTGTCAGGCTTATTTAAAGAGCGCGGGGGAGCTGTAAAAACTACCCTTTTTAAGGGAAAGGATCTTGATTCAAGAAGGGCTAAGCGAGTATTGATAGCGATGACTTTGTTTCTTTTGGTCTCGAGAATTTACGGGATTGGCCTTCCGAAGCATGAGTATTTTGATGAGATTTATCATGCTTTTACTGCAAAGCTTATACTTCATGGTGATCCTAAGGCTTGGGAGTGGTGGAACCCTCACCCTGAAGGGTTTGCTTACGAATGGACTCACCCGCCGTTGGCGAAGGAAATTATGGCCGTGGGGATGCATTTTATGGGTGAGAGTTCTTATGGCTATAGAGTGCCTGCTGCTATTTTCGGGGTCGGAGCGGGAATACTGGTTTATTTTATTTCTTATGAAATATTTAAGGATAGAAAGACGGCGCTTTTTTCGGTGGGTGCGCTTTCGCTTGAGGGGCTGTTTTTGGTTATGAGCAGGATTGGGATGAACGATATTTATTTTTTGTTTTTTATGCTCTTGAGTTTATATATGTTTTTAAGATCAAAGTACTTTTTTTCATCTTTAGCTTTTGGATTTTCTTTAGCGTCGAAATGGACGGCTTTTTGGTTTTTTCCGCTTCTTGTCGTTGCTCACTTTTCTTTTAAAAAGAAATTTTCTTTAGGTTATTTTTGGTATTTATTGATTCCGGCTACCCTTTATGTTGCTAGTTACATCCCAATGTTTTTGACGGGACATGATTTTAGTATATTTACTGGCATGCAAAAGCAGATGTGGTGGTACCACACCAATTTGGAGGCGGAGCACGCGTACACTTCGCCATGGTGGAGCTGGCCTTTGCTTATTAGGCCTGTTTGGCTTTATACGGGTTCGAATGATTCTGGATTAGTATCAAATATTTATGCGATGGGCAATCCTGTTGTTGTTTGGTTTGGGCTTTTAAGTATTGCTTTCCTTTCTTTTTATTCGTTTAGGACTAAAAGTAAAAGATTAGGATTTGTTGTGCTATCTTATTTAGTGTTTTTTGTACCTTGGGCTTTTTCCCCAAGAATAATGTTTTTTTATCATTATTTGCCTTCTATTCCATTTCTTTCGATGGGTATAGGTGTTTTTTTACGAATGAGACCTAAGTATGTTTTTGTATTTTTTTTCCTTGGAGCGCTGGCTTTTTTGTATTTTTATCCACACTGGACAGGAATTTTTGTTCCACGATGGATTAATGAGAGTTATTATTGGATAGAGTCTTGGCGATAAGTTTTTGAAGTTTTTGGGTTTTTGGGATTAAACTGCCAGAAAGAGTCCTAAGAATAGAAATACGGCTCCGAATGAAAGCATTATTATTGTTGGTATGGGGTTTCCTGCTATTGGCGTAGCCGAATCGGTTGACGGGATACTAACTCTGGGGGTACTTGTTGGTGAGGCGGTTGCTTTGGGTGTAGCTGTAGATACGGGTGTGGCTGTTGCTGTAGGTTTGGGAGTTTGCGTTGGTTTGACGGTGGGGGTTGGCGAAGGTTCGTTGCCTGACGGTGTAGATTCAAATGCAGGTTCGCTTTCCGCAGCTTGAACTATAAAAGTTCTTGTGAGTGTTCTTAATATTCCTGTTTTATCAACCCAGGAGAGGGTTATTTTGTGCTCTCCGGGCTCCAAGTTTTCAGGCGGGCTCCATTTCCATGCACCCGAGCTGGGGATTGTTAACTCGTCGCTTATGAGTTCTGATTCAACAGTTATTTTAATTGAGTTTCCTGATGGGCCTTTTCCAAAGAATTCCGGGTCGTTTGTGAATATTATTTCGTTATCTTCGATGCTATCTAGGGTAACCGAGCTTGTTTCTTCTTCTTTTTCAACTTCCGGGACGACGAATTTTGATTCGATATCTTTTTCCGTTTCCTCCGGAAGATTTATTTGCGATGCGGGGATTTCTTCTTGGGGGTTTCCTGTTTCCGATCTAAAGTCGTGGATTTTCCCGAGGGTTATCGGTGGAGTTGGATTTGCGGCTTTTAAATAAATTTGTGCTGAGGCAATTCCACTTGGTCCTCCTTGAACAAGAATTTCAAGAAGCGTGTTTTCATCGATGTTCGCATATGAATTAAGTGAGTTTGATCTTGCGTTTGATATTGCTATAACCCAGTCACCATTTGAGGAGGTTAGCGTTGATAGCGGTGATATACCAGCTGCGTTTAGATATATAAGTGTATTTGATGCGGGTTGTCCAGTTGGAAGTATGACTTTTCCTGAGATAATGTTTGTTTTTTGGGGAGGAGGAAGCGGTGGGCCTGTTTTTACCTGCCAGGGAATATTGTTGTTATCGTGGTCTTTGCCGTCCGAGTTGATTATAAAGGAATAGTTTGTGTTTGGCTCGAGGTTGTGAAGTGATATTTGATGTATGTTTTTTGCCGTTTTTTCGGCTTGATATGAGTTATTTTCGCTAGGCTTTTCCTTGCCCCATTTGAGATAGCCTACAGTTTTTTTGTCCGTGGTCCAGGAAACTGTAAATGACTCGCTTGTTATATTGGTTATTTCTATGTTTTTGGGAGATGCCTCGGGAGATGCCCCCAGTTTAAAAGTTTGTTGTTGCTGAAGTATGAAAACGCCCATGGCAACTCCGGTAATAAGTATTAGTATGCCTAATATTGTGGGAATTTTTGATTTATTCATTTGCCGATTCCTCTATTTGTTCTTGTGCAGAATTTGTTGCTTCTTCGGATTCAACTGCATTTTCTTCTTGTTCTTCTTGTGATGTTTGCGTGTTTGAAACAATGTTTATGGGTGCTATGTTTTCCTCGTTTATGTATATTCTTTGTTGGAGTGAGTCCATTTCATTAGTATCCAAGTTTGGTTCGACTTTTGCGAGTGTTTCTTCGGATACGATCGGTTCGGGCTCGGTACTTAATGCTCTATAGACCTCGAAACCTATCCAGATAAAGGTTGTTATTACAGTAAGAATTCCTAGCTTGACTATGGTGGGCGAGTTTTTTTTATTCATTTTTATTTATATAAACTATTCTTCCTGTTATGTTTGCGGTAAGAGAAAAAGCTGTTTCTTCATTAGAGATGCTTACTAATGATATATCAAAAAAGACTGGTCTTTTTAGTATCTGAAGATCGGAAATAAATGAAAAGAGAGAGGAATAATCCCCGGTTGCTCCTATTATGACGGGAATGTTTTGTGCGTCTTCAGGAATGATTACTAAATTATCATCGAGTTCTTCTTGTGTATCTTTTCTGCCGATAATGGTGGCGTCAGATATTGAAAATTCGATTAGATTTACCCCGTTTTTTTGTGATAAACCTTCGATTTGTCTAACAAACTTGTGAACTTCGGGTTCGGTAGGGACTGCTTCGTTTAGGAGATTGATGCTTTGGGTTTGAGAGTCGTAGAGCTCTTTTGCCTTTACGAGATTGCTTATTTTTTGATCCATTGTTTTTATTGTTTCTTCTTTTTCGGTCATTTGTCTATATAGTTTGGCTATTGTTACAAGAGTGGGTTTAATTGCAAAAAGTCCGAAGGTTATTACGGTTGCCATCGAAAGCAAAAGCTCGGTAAACATTTTTAGGTCTTGCCGGCTTTTATAAAGCGTAGCGACGTTTCTTAGATACTTTTTGTAAACTTCGTAGTTTTGCTGCCACTTTGTTTGTTTCATTTTTTTATTTTAACTAAGTTTCATTTTCTGCGTTTTCCGAAAATATTGGGCTAATATTGATTGTAAAATCTATAAAGATAGATTCTTCGTTTGATTCTATTTGAGAGATTGTGATGTTTTCAAATTCGCCTTCGGCTTTTAAGTTTGCTACGAATTGAGATATGTTTTGTTCCCCCAGGCTTTGTCCTTTAATTATTATTTCCTCGGGTTTTTTGGAATAGGAAGTAAGCGTTATTTCTTGCGGCAGCCTTTTGACTATTTTTTCCAAGCTTGGTGCTGGTTTATATTTCTCGTCGTTTAGAAATTTATAGATGGCGAGTTTTTTCTGGGTAAGCTTAAACTCTTTTTCAAAATTGGAGTAAGACTTTATTAGATTTTCTTTTTGTTCTATTTCGTCGTTTAGGTTTGAGTGTTTAATATCTAGCCAGAAGCGTGCAATAAAGCCCATTATAACTATTAATTCTACAAATATAACTATGAACCTAAATGTTGTTAGAATCCATTTTAACACTCGTCCCGTTGGCGATGATTCGAATTCGCTTTGTGGGAGAAGATTTATTTGTCTTTTTTTAGAACGGACAGGCATATCCTTTGCTTTCTTTGTGCTTTATGTAAATATAACACAGAGTAAGCCCGCTCTGGTAGATTATTTTTGTTTTTTAGAGATTTGAAGTTTGGAGAGAGTGCTTTTGATGCGGGACGCTTTGTTTTTGTGAATTATTTTCTTTTTAGCGGCTTTATCGGCTTGGGATATTGCTTTTGAGATATCTTTTACCTTTTTGCTTTTTTTAGCAATGCGTAACGAAGCCTCCATTGAGGATATTATTTTTTTGTTTATTTTTGTTTTTCTTTTTGAGCTTCTGAGAGCTCTTTTGGCTGTTTTTGTTATAGGCATAAATTATAAACTTTAATAGCAATTTGTTGTGGATTGTCGATTGTGAGTATAAAGCATGCGATATAAAATATCAAATAGATGATAATAAAAATACCAAGAGGAATTGTTTTGAGGGGTAAAAGACTTATTTTTTCTGAGCAGACTTCGATACTTTCTGCCGCGAGCATTATTATGGTGATGATTGTCTTTTCAAAGATTTTGGGGTTAGTTAGACAAAGGGTGCTTTTGAGTTTTTTTGTTCCGGATGAGCTTAGCCTTTTTTTTGCTGCGTTTAGATTTCCCGACCTTGTGTTTGAGGTGCTTACGCTGGGTACCTTATCTAGTGCTTTTATACCTGTTTTTACAAAACTTTTTAAGAAAGATCAGCAGCTTGCTTGGAAAACTGCTGGAAGGATGCTTAATCTTGGGCTTTTGATATTTGCCCTGATATCCATAGTGTTTGGTATATTTGCCGAAGATTTATATAGGATAGTGGCTCCAGGGTTTAGTTCAGAGCAAACGGAGAAGATTGGATATTTGGCACGAGTTTTGTTTGCCGCTCAGGGGTTTTTTGTAATTAGCTATGTTTTAACCGGAGTTTTGGAGTCATTAAGACGATTTTTGATCCCGGCGCTGGCTCCTCTTTTTTATAATCTCGGAATTATAGCGGGAACCGTGCTTTTTTCGAGCAGATTTCATCTTCTTGCTCCTTCGCTGGGCGTACTTATGGGTGCATTTGCTCACTTTTTAATACAGCTTCCTTTGTCATATAAGCTTGGGTTTAGGTTTGAGATTTCGTTAAGACCTACAAAAGAAGTAAAAAAGATTGGTAGGCTTGCGATGCCTAGGATATTTGAGCTTTCGGTTTTGCAGATTTCGAAAACTGTAGAGCTTTTTTTGGCCTCTCTTATTTCTACCGCATCGTATACTTATTACACTCTTGCAAATTCCGTGCAACTTATACCTGTGGGACTTTTTGGCGTGAGTTTGGCAAAAGCTGCGCTTCCTACTCTGACCAGTCAGTCGGATGATCTCGCCAGATTTAAAAGCACTTTTCTCTCGACTTTGTATCAGGTGGTTTTTTTAGTGATGCCTATCGCGGGTGGGTTGATTGTGTTTCGAATACCAATTGTCAGATTGTTATTTGGCACGGATATTTTTGATTGGGAGGCTACTGTACAGACAGGGCTTGTTTTATCCGCTTTTGCATTGGGAGTTCCTTTTCAAGCTGCCGTAATGCTTCTTAATAGGGCGTTTTATGCGCTAAATGACACAAAAACTCCTGTTTTTATTTCTCTTATTGGTACGACAATTGCAATTATTTTTTCTTTTATCGGGATACTGCTTTTAGACCTTCCAACTTGGGCACTGTCCGCATCCTTTTCGTCGGGGGTAATTGTTCAATCCATTGTACTTTTTTATATATTGAGCAATAGGATAAACGGTGGAGTTTTGATAAATTTATATCCTTTTTTCAAGACGGTTGTTTCAAGTTTGGTATCAAGCGGAGTGATGTACTTTATTCTCAAGTTTTTTGATAGATCGGTTTGGGTTAAGCGACTGTCTTTTTTGGGGAGTTTGGATGCGCATAAAAGACTTGATTTTGAGAAATTTGTATTGGATACCCGATATACTACAAATTTATTAATTCTTACTTTGGTAACCTTTTTTGTGGGTGGTGTTTTTTACTTTTTGGCAAGTTATTTACTGAAATCGCAGGAACTGTTTACTTTAACAAGCCTTATTAAAAGGAGAAAAAAGATATCTTCTCCACCTCTTCGAGAATCCGAAACAGTATCCCCTTCTGCAAAGGATAATACGGAATTTTGATATTGACACGGTTTAGCACTCGTGGTATTTTACTGCTAATAATGGAAGCTTTATCTGCAAGACAGACACAGATTTTAAAGGCTTTGATTGATGAGTATATTGAAACCGCTTTGCCAGTCGGATCTTTGGCATTGGAAAAAAAGTATAACCTTGGAATTTCTCCAGCTACCATAAGAAACGAGATGGTAGCGTTAACAAAAGCGGGTTTTCTTAAACAGCCCTACACCTCTGCCGGACGGGTGCCCACTCCGCCGGCGATGAAGTTTTATATAAATCAACTAATGGAGGAGAAGAAATTGTCTGTTGCGGATGAGGTGCGAGCAAAAGAGGGTGTTTGGGAGGTAAGAAATGATTTTGATGTATTGATGGATCAGGCAACAAGGGCGCTTTCTCAGAAAACTAAAATTTTGTCCGTAGCGGCTACGGTTGACGGTTCAACTTGGAGCCATGGGTATTCGCAGGTATTTAATAATCCGGAATTTAATAATTTTCAGGTTTGTCAAACTCTTTTTTCTTTGATAGAACAAGAAAAAAGGCTTGTTGAGCTGTTTTTTGGCAAGTTTACCGGTTTGAGTCAGATTGAAGTTTTGTTTGGAGAAGAGTTGGGTTGGGAATATTTTGATCCTGTGGGTATAGTGGCTACACGCTTTAATGCGGGTGGTCATGAGGGGGCTATTGGCGTAATTGGTCCTTTTAGACTTAATTATTCTGCGGTGATTCCTGTGGTAAGATATTTTGGTGATCTGGTCGAGCAAGTTGCTAAAAAATAGTATGGCTAAACAAAAACGGCTAAATAAAAACAAGACAAAAGAAGTAGAGGAGCTTAAAAATCAGCTTGCAAGGGCGCTTGCAGATTATGATAATTTGAGAAAACGCAGTGAAAAGGAGAAAGAGAGTTTTGAAAAGATACTGAACGCAAGATTTGTTGGCAAATTGTTGCCTGTTTTTGATATGATTGAAAATGCACAGAACCATCTTAATGATTCCGGGCTTGCTATTGCGATTGATGAGCTTTTTTCTAAATTAAAGGAGGAAGGTGTCGCCAGAATTGAACCCAAAAGAGGAGACCGGTTTGACGGAGAATTGCACGAAGCCGTTGACTCTTTAGAACAGGATAAATTATCAGACGGACAAATATTGGAGACAGTATTAAAGGGGTGGATTATGAACGATTTTGTTTTGAGACCTGCTAAGGTGATTGTTGCAAAAAGGAGGGATAAAGATGAGTAAAATTATTGGGATAGACTTGGGTACAACAAATTCTGTGGTTTCCGTGATGGAGGGTGGGCAGGCAAAGGTTATTTCAGCTTCCGATACGGGGAGAAATATTACTCCGTCGGTGGTTGAACCTGTTAAAAATTTGGTTGGGGATGTGGCAAAGCGACAAATGATACTTAATCCTAAAAAAACAATACACTCCGTTAAGAGACTGATGGGAAGAAGATTTGACTCCGAGGAGGTTAAAAAGACTCAAAAAATGGTTTCATATGAGGTTGTTAAAGGAAAAGACGGCGGCGCTGTTGTCGAAGTAGAAGGCAAAACTTATACTCCACAGGAGATTTCTGCGAGGATACTAATGAAGCTTAAGAAAGATGCCGAGACTTATTTGGGAGAGAGCGTTGAAAAGGCTGTAATTACAGTGCCTGCTTATTTTGATGATTCTCAAAGACAGGCTACCAAGCAGGCCGGTGAGATAGCCGGACTTACAGTTGAGAGAATCATAAATGAGCCTACGGCCGCTTCGCTTGCTTATGGGCTTGATAAGAAAAAGAGTGAAAAAATTGCTGTTTATGATCTTGGAGGAGGCACCTTTGATATATCGATTCTTGAGCTTGGCGATGGCGTTTTTGAGGTGAAGGCGACGAATGGAGACACACATCTTGGAGGGGATGATTTTGACGAGAGACTGGTTGATTATATAGCGGAGGAATTTAAGAAAGAGCATGGAGTTGATTTAAGGGATGATAAGCAGGCTCTTCAAAGAATTCGGGATGCGGCCGAGAAAGCTAAAATTGAGCTTTCGAGCGCTTCCGAGGTCGAAGTTAACCAGCCTTATATAACCCAGAAGGATGGTGCACCGCTTCATCTTACATTAAAAATAACAAGAGCAAAGCTTGAGTCTTTGGTTGATGATTTAATTGAAAGAACCATGAAGCCTGTGAATGAATGTTTGAAGGACGCAAAGCTTGATCCGAAAGATATAGACGAGGTTATTATGGTTGGTGGAATGACGAGGATGCCGAAGATTGTCGAGGCGGTAAAGGGGTATTTTGGAAAAGAGCCGAATAAGAGCGTAAACCCCGATGAAGTTGTAGCTATAGGAGCTGCTATTCAAGGGGGAGTTTTAGCGGGTGAAGTAAAGGATGTTTTGCTTTTGGATGTGACTCCACTTACGTTAGCTATTGAGACGTTGGGTGGTGTGGCTACCCCGATGATTCCTCGAAATACGACTGTTCCTACTTCTAAAACCGAGGTTTTTTCGACTGCTTCTGACAACCAGACTCAAGTACAGATAGTTGTAACTCAGGGTGAGAGGCCAATGAGCGCAGACAACAAAGTTTTGGGGACATTTACGCTGGACGGAATTCCACCTGCTCCTCGTGGTATTCCTCAAATTGAGGTAACTTTTGACATTGATAGCAACGGCATATTGAAAGTAACTGCTAAAGACAAGGCAACGGGTAAAAGTCAGGATATTACTATAACGGGAGCGGTAGGCTTGAGCGATGAGGAAATTGAAAAAATGAAGAAGGAGGCTGAAGCGCATAAAGAGGAGGATAAGCGAAAAGCCGAAGAGATTGAGATAAGAAATAAGGCGGACGGGTTGGTGGCTGCTGCCGAAAAGGCTCTAAAAGATGCTGGCGAAAAGGTTCCCTCTGATATTGTTGAGAAGATCAACGAAAAGATTAAAGCGGTAAAAGATGAGTTGGCAAAAACGGAGTTGAATAAGGAAGATTTAGAGAAAAAGACACAAGAATTATCAGAGGAACTTTCGAAAGTGGGACAGGCAATGTATGGGAGTCAGGATAAGAGCAAGGAGGAGAAGACTTCTGAGTCCGGTGATAAAAAAGATGATGATAAAAAGAATTCGGATGGTCGGGTGGAAGAGGGAGAGATAGTTGAGTAGGGTTGAGAGAGTTTTTGACGATGGCGCTTCAATTGATAGGTTGCGAGGAATTTCTTCACTCGTAGTGGGAACAGGTGGGGCTGATTTAATTATTTGGGGAGCTAATTCTTATGAGAATGGACCAATGCACGAGAGGATTTTGCTAGAAGCGCAAAGAGCAGATTTGATTGATAAGAGTGCAAAAGTAAAAGGCGGGTTGGTAATAGATGCCCAGGGAGGTGAAATCAAAAGAATTTCGAAAGACTCAGGTACTTTTCCCGGAGATGTTGGAAGGGAAAAAGTAGCCAGGCTTTTAGAAAATTTAGAATGTTATGGTTTTAAGATTGGAAGTGGTTTGAGAGATCTTTATTTTTCTTCTGATGAGTGAGTGTGTTAGCAATCATATTGATTGAGTGCTTAACAGGTGGGCATGAATTTGATACAATTTTAAATTATGGCTAATGGAAAGGCTGATTATTACGATATTTTAGGGATTGATAAGTCTGCGAGTGCGGGGGAGATAAAGGCTGCTTATAAAAAGCAAGCTCTTTTGTGGCACCCGGATAAACATAAAGATGATAAGGAGGCTGCAGAGAAGCGTTTTAAGGAAATTAACGAGGCTTATCAGGTTTTATCCGACCCTGAGAAAAAGAGGGCGTATGATAATTTTGGGCATCAGGCTTTTTCACCTGGAGGACAGCCTTTTGGTTCTGCTCAGAGTAGGTGGGGGCCGTTTACATATACTTATTCGACGAACACGGGAGGAGAGAATCCTTTTTCCGGATTTGATTTTGGTGACCCTTTTGAAATATTTGAGCAGTTTTTTGGCGGCGGATCTCCTTTTGGTACCCGTTCTACTCGTATTCCGCGCTACAGCATAGACATTGATTTTATGGAAGCTGTTTCCGGTGCAGAGAAGGAGGTTAGTATTGAAGGTAAAAAGCATAAAATTAAGATTCCCGCCGGAGTTGACGACGGAAGCAGGATCAGATTTGACGATTTTATTTTATCCATTAATGTTAAGCCACATTCCCTTTTTGAAAGAGATGGATCTGATGTTTTTGTAAAAATTTTTATTCCCTTTTCAACTGCTTGTTTGGGAGGAGAGATTTTAGTGCCTACTTTAGATGGAGAAATAAAGATAAAAGTTAGAAAAGGTGTTCAGTCTGGGACAATGATGAGACTTAGAGGAAAGGGAATACCTATTCTTCATGGACGCGGGAGGGGAGATCAGTATATAAGGTTAATAGTTGATGTGCCAAAGGAGTTGAGTCGTGAGCAAAGGAGACTTCTTGAGCAGTTGAGCAGAAAAGGCCTTTGAGCGACTTGTTGACTTCATTGTGGCGTTATCTTAAAATAAGTAAGTTTAAGTAGTATTGGGGTGGGATGAAATGCCCACCTTATTTTTTAATGAAAAATTAGATATATGGCGGGACAAATGACAAAAAGGACAGAGTTTAGTCAAGCCCTTAAGGCAATAGTGACCGAGCGCGGGCTTGATCTTGACGTGGTTATGGATGCTATAAAGCAGGCTTATGTGGCGGCATATAAAAAAGACGCGAAAGAGCTTGGAGAGGAAGTTGAAGATTTAGAATATGATGCGGAAATAGATCCTGTTACCGGTGAGGCAAGAATTGTGGCTTGGTCTGAGGATAAGCCTGATGAAAAAAAGGATGTTACTCCACCGGGATTTGGAAGGATAGCAGCTCAGACTGCTAAGCAGGTTATTCATCAGAAAATTAGGGAAGCTGAGAAGGGCGCGATTATGGATGAGTTTAGTGGAAAGATAGGAAGTTTGATTTCGGGGATTGTTTTAAGGTTTGATGGGCCGAATGTCCGAGTGGATTTGGGAAGGACGGAGGGACTTTTGCTTGCTTCGGACAGGATACCTAATGAGAGGCTTAATCCAGGACAGAGGTTGACTTTTCTTTTGAAAGATATAGAGGATACTCCGAGAGGAAAGCAGGTTTTGTTATCGAGAGCCGATACTGAGTTTGTGAGAAAAGTATTTATGAGGGAGGTGCCTGAAATTGCGACCGGCAGCGTTGAGATTAAAGGCATTGCAAGAGAGCCGGGGGTAAGAACAAAGATTGCTGTTGCTTCTTCGTCGCAAACCGGGGTTGATCCGGTTGGATCTTGCGTTGGCCAAAAGGGGGTGCGCGTTCAAGCTGTGACTAACGAGCTTGGTGGCGAAAGAGTTGATATTATTGCTTGGACGGAGGATAAGAAGGAGTTTATAAAAGCTTCTTTGTCACCTGTAAATATTTTGTCTATTAAAATTAATGAAGATGCAAAAGTTGCTGTTGTAAGCGTAAGCGAAGATGAACTTTCGCTTGCAATAGGCAGAGAGGGACAGAATGCAAGGCTTGCCTCTGAGATTACAGGCTACAAAATTGAGGTTGAAAAGGCGGACGAGAGCGAAGAGTCTCAAAAAGAGGATTAGCATGGGGCTTAGAAAGGCGAATAATTATGTTAAAGACGAGAAACCCGATTGTAACTGTTTTGGGCCATGTGGATCATGGAAAGACTACGCTTCTTGATGCTATCAGAAAGACAAATGTGGCCAATCGGGAAGCTGGAGGAATAACTCAGGGCATAGGAGCTTCAAAGGTTAATACTAAGCAGGGTGAGGTAGTATTTATAGATACTCCCGGGCACGCCGCTTTTTCCGAGATGAGGCAACGGGGTGCGAAGATTGCCGATATTGCTCTTTTGGTCGTGGCATCAGATGACGGAGTTAAACCTCAAACGCAAGAAGCTTTAAGTTATATTAAAGAGTCAAAAACGCCTTTTATGGTTGTATTTACAAAGACTGATTTACCTACAAGCAATATTGAAAAATCTTTGGGTGAACTTGAGGCGTTGGGAGTATTTTTTGAGGGGCGAGGCGGAGATACTCCTTATATTTCTGTTTCAGCTAAAAGGCAAGAGGGTATTGAGGATCTTTTGGAACTTATTAATTTGTTTGCGCAAGTAAATGAAATTAAAGGAGATCCCGATGGTGAGCTCGAGGGCGTTGTTATAGAGACCAGAAAGGATAAGCGCGGCCTTTTGGTTTTCGGTGTTATTAGAAACGGTACTTTAAGAAGAGGGGATGATATTGAATCCGGGGGCATACAAGCTAGGGTGAGAGGACTTTTTGATGAGGGAAATAAGGCGGTTGAAAGGGCTGGTCCGTCTGATCCTGTTGCGATAATGGGTTTTTCTGTTTCACCAAGTGTGGGAAGCGAAATTAAAAAAGATGATTTGATCGGCGAAAGGGAGAAGAATGTAGATAATTTAAGCGGCAATGTCGTTGCTAAAGCTAAAGAGGAGCAAATAGCAGTGGTGATTAAAGCCAGTAGTGCAGGGTGCCTTGAAGCAGTATTGGGAAGTTTGCCCGAGGATGTGATAGTTATCCGTGCCGATGTGGGTGAGATTAATGATGCCGATATTTTTTTTGCTAAAGCCGCTGGGGCAATGATATTCACTTTTGATGTAAAGTTAGGTTCTTTGGTAAAGAAGCTAGCTGAAACAGAAGGCGTTAAGATTGAGAGCTTTGAGATAATTTATGAGCTTATTAAGAGACTTGCTGAGATTGTTGATTCTAAAAAAAAGAAAATTTTGGGAAAGGGTGAAGTTCTTCAGGTTTTTCCTTATGAAAATAAAAAGGTTGCCGGAATTAAAGTTAAGGAGGGAAAAATTGCTTTGGGTGATACCGTCAAAATTTTAGAGGGTGGAAAACAGATTGGTGTTGCCAAGATTATTTCTATGAGAAAACAAAAAGTTGAGGTGAAAGTGGTTTCTGCGGGTGAGGAGTGTGGATTAATATTTGTTCCACAGCTTGATTTTGATAGGGGAGATGTGATAGTATCATTAGGATTTTAATCCGATAGTAGTATGGAAAATTCGTTTGGTAATTTTATTAAAAATTATAAATCAGCGCTGATACTATTACCCCAGAATCCGCAGCTTGATTTTGTTGCCTCGGGGCTATCGCTTTTTTTAGCCCTTAAAAAGGAACACGAAGTTAATATATCTTGCCCAAGCCCTATGACGGTTGCTTTTAATAGGCTTGTCGGCGTTGATAAGATTAGGGAAAGTTACGGGAACAAAAATTTGGTGATTAGTTTTGAAAACTATGATGCTACGGCAATAGAGCGTGTTTCAGCCGATAGTGATGATGGTTTGTTTAAGTTAACCGTAGTTACGAAAGAGAATTATGATCCGCCGCTTGATGAGAATTTGAAAATTTCGTATTCGGGTGTGTCTTCTCAGCTTGTTATTTTGATAGGTGGGACAAATCAGAAAGATTTTCCACAAATAACTTCCAGCGAGTTTGAGGGTGTAAAAATTGTACATATTGGAGTGACTGAAATTTCTCTACCTTCCTCTTTAGAGATAATTTCTTTTGCCAGGCATTCTTCATCTGTATCGGAGCTTGTCGCCTTTTATATTAAAGAATTTACAGAATTTGATTCCGATATTGCTTCAAATTTGTTGACAGGGATTTATAGCGGAAGCAAGAACTTTACAAGTTCCAGAGTTGGTGTTGATACTTTTAAAATCAGCGGGGAGCTTTTTGGTGCTGGGGGCAGAATTCCTTCAACAAACGAGCCTGCAAGGCAGCAAATGAGGTTTAACCCGGCTGATTTAAGGAGTGCTTTTTCTATGGAGAAACCTCAAGTTGAGAGTACAAATCCACCTTCCGAGTGGATGCAAACTCCAAAGATTTATAAAGGAACTAAAAATATTTCTTAAAAGGCGAAAAAATTTGTGTTTGACAAGACTTTTTTGTATGCTATTATAAGTTTCGCGATGCATGACTGGGAGGTGGTATAAAACCTCATCTCGGCTTGGCATGACAATATGGCATTAACTACTAAAGAAAAACAGACCATAATTAAAAAGTACGCAAGAGAGAAAGGGGATACTGGATCTCCTGAAGTACAGATAGCCTTGTTGACAGAGAAAATTAATAAACTTTCCGAACATCTTAAGCTACACAAGAAAGATGTTCACTCAAGGCGGGGACTTTTAAGCATGGTTGCAAAGAGAAGGAGGCTTTTGAGCTATCTTCAAAAGCGCGACGAAAAGCGCTTTGTTGATCTTAAGAAAATTTTGGGTTTGAAGTAAATGGGTAAAAAAATAGAGAAGACAATTGAATTGGGGGAGAGAAAATTAACTCTTTCTACTGGAAATTTAGCCGGACAGGCGGATTGTAGTGTTCTTGCTCAGTATGGTGAAACGGTGGTGCTTGTGACTGTTGCTAGTTCGGATTTGTTTGAAGACCGTGGTTATTTTCCGTTGAGCGTTGAGTATCAGGAGAGGCTTTATGCGGGTGGTCGTATAAAGGGTAGCAGGTGGGTAAAAAGGGAGGGTCGTCCTTCAGATGACGAAGTTTTAAAAGGAAGGCTTATTGATAGATCTATAAGGCCGTTATTCCCAAAGGATTACAAAAAGGATGTACAAATTACCGTTACTGTTTTGTCGGTTGATTTGGAGAATGATCCAATTTATCCTGCTTCTATTGCTGTTTCAGCCGCTTTGGCGGCATCGAAGCTTTATTGGATGGGACCTGTGGGAGTTGTTTCCGTTGGAGTAAAGGACAAAGCTTATTTTTTGAACCCGCGTGAATCGGAAAGGGCTTATTCGGATATGGACTTGGTAGTTGCGACGACGCGAGATTCAGTAGTTATGATTGAAGCCGGTGCGAATGAAGTAACTGAAAAGGACATTTTGGGTGGAATTGAGTTTGCACAAAAAGAACTAGTTCACATAATTGATTTTATCGAAGAATTTGCAAAAGCGGTAGGAAATAAGAAAGAAAAGGTCGAAAAAACGTCTCATAACGCTTCTTTAGAGAATCAGATTAAGAAAATTGTTGAGAAGGATCTTGACTCTTTGATTTTGAGAATGTCTTCAAAGGAGGGTGGATTTGCCGATTTTTTGGATCTTCGAGAAGCGGTTTTTGAGTCTGTTGGTGAAGAGAATAAAAAAGAAGCTGCTGAAACCCTTGATTTATTGGTGAAGCGGAGAGTAAGGGAAATGATTTTATCAGGTAAAAGACCAGACGGACGGAAACTGAATGAAATTAGAAAGCTATCTTCCGAGGTTGGTGTGCTTCCTAGGACACATGGGTCTGCTGTTTTTACAAGAGGAATGACACAGGTTCTGACTGTGACCACTTTGGGTTCACCTTCTTTGGGGCAACTTATTGAATCTGCGGAGGGTGAAGAGGAGAAGCGTTACATACATCACTATTCAATGCCTCCTTATTCGACCGGTGAAACCGGTAGAATCGGTTCTCCGTCAAGACGAGAAATCGGTCATGGGGCTTTGGCCGAGCGCGCATTGGAGCCTGTTCTTCCGCTCGAGGCTGAGTTTCCTTATGCCATACGTGTTGTGTCCGAGGTTTTAAGCTCGAACGGATCTACTTCGATGGCTTCGGTGTGCGGATCTACCTTGTCTCTTATGGATGCGGGAGTACCTATTAAATCGCCGGTTTCAGGGATAGCTATGGGTCTTGTGATAAATAACGAGAAGGAATACTCGGTAGTCTCCGATATTGCCGGGATTGAGGACTTTAATGGTGATATGGATTTTAAGGTTGCCGGTACTAAGAATGGGGTTACCGCTTTACAGCTAGATGTGAAGACGCTTAATTTAACTCTGCCGATATTATCTAAAGCAATGGAGCAGGCAAAACAGGGAAGAGCTTATATTTTAGAGTCTATGCTTAAAACTATTTCGGAACCAAGAGCAAAGGTTTCTACATATGCTCCAAAAATTAAAACTTTGAAGATTGATGTGGAGAAAATAGGCGAAGTAATAGGGCCAGGAGGAAGGGTTATTAAAAAGATAATTGCCGATACGGGAGCGGAGGTTGAGGTAGAGGACGATGGGACTGTAAACATAACCGGCATGACTGATGAATCAGTTAACAGTGCTTTGGAAAAAATTGAGGGATTGACGAAGGATGTTGTTATTGGAGAGATATACAGCGGTACAGTGAGAAGAATACAGCCTTTTGGCGTGTTTGTGGAAATATTGCCTAGCAAGGAAGGGCTTGTACGCATTGGCGATATGTCAACAGAATTTGTGAAAGAACCGTCGGATCTTGTAGATGTAAATGATAAAGTGGACGTTCGGGTAAAAGAAATTGATGACATGGGACGAATTAATCTTTCGATGATACTTGATCCTTCAAAAGAAAAAAACAATAATTCACGGGGTAATAGAAACGACAGGGGTTTTGACAGACGAAATCTGGGCAGAAACAGAAGAAGCGGGGGAAAATCGACACAAAGATCCGGTCCTCATTTTCCAGCAAGTAGACTAGTTTCTTCTGATAATAAAAAAGGTGGCTTTAGACGTTAAGAGAGTGTTATATTAAAAGTGTGGAAGGAAACGAGCTAATTACTTCATTGGAAGAAAAAATAAAGGCGGGTAATATCCCTGAGGATTTAGCCGAGAGTGTTTTGGCAAGGCTTGAGCAGTTGGCTAAATTAACGCAGTCTTCTACCTTTTTGCCGGAGCTAGACAGACTTAACAGATATGTTGATTGGATTACAGATCTTCCTTGGAATAAGAAAACCGAGGATTCACTAGATTTACCCCATGCTTCTGAGATTATGAATAAGAACCATTATGGTTTAAACCAGCTTAAAGACCGCGTACTTGAATACTTGGCTGTTATGAAATTAAAAGAGGAAAGCGGGCAAAATATTGCTCGCGCTCCGATCCTTTGTTTTGTAGGTCTTGTGGGAACAGGAAAGACAACTTTTGCTTATTCGGTGGCAGAAGCTTTGGGGAGGAAAATCGCGCGAATTCCTTTTGGCGGTATGGGAGACCCCCTTGACTTGAGGGGTCAGTCGAAGCTTCATCCCGAGGCTGAGCCTGGAAAGATAATAAAATCACTGAGATCTACCCAGAGCAAAAATTGTGTTATTCTTCTTGATGAGATTGATAGAGTAACAGATGAAGGCAGGGCTTCGATAATGGGAGTTTTGGTGGAACTTTTGGATCCCGAGCAAAATAACGCTTTTACGGATCACTATATTGACTATCCTTTTGATTTGAGTGAGGCGATATTTATTGCCACTGCCAATAATACGACAAATATTGCTACTGCTGTTATGGATAGAATTGAGCCAATACAAATGCCCTCTTATACGGATGAGGAAAAAATAGTAATCGGGCGCGATTACATTTTGCCAAAAGCTCTTTCAGAATCCGGTATTTCTACTGACGTTATTGAGATAGATGACGTTGTTTGGTCACAGTTTGTGAGGCCTTTAGGGTACGATGCGGGTATAAGAACTCTTGAGAGGACAATTAAGGGAATGGTTAGAAAAATTGCCAGAATGATAGTGGAAGGAAAGGGTGAAAAGTTTAAAATTACCAAGGATAATGTAAAAGAATATTTACCTACCTGGTGAAGGAGTGAAAGTGAATAATGGATAGATTAAAATTTATTGCGTTATCGGGGACTACTGCCGTTACCGAAAATTTTTATGTTTATGAGTATGGCGGCGATATGATTGTAATTGATTGTGGGGTAGGTTTTCCGGATCCTGAAATGTATGGAGTGGATTTGGTGATTCCTGATTTTTCTTACATTAAGGAAAATTCTTCAAAATTGAGAGGAATTGTTATCACCCATGGCCATGAGGACCATTTTGGCGCTTTGCCTTTTTTGTTGCGAGAGGTGAAAGCTCCGATCTACGCTTCGAAGCTAACTGCGGGATTTATTAAAGATAAGTTTGCCGATTATGATATAAAAGATTTCGAAATTAATGAGGTTGATCCTGAGAAAGATACTCCTTTAGAGCTTGGAGTTTTTAAACTTACTTCTTTTCGTGTTTCTCATTCAGTGCCGGATTCTATTGCTTTTTTTATAGAAACTCCTGTTGGAAATATGCTTCATGTATCGGATTATAAATTTGACTGGACTCCTGTTGATAATAAACCGTTTAATGTTAATAAAGCTGCATATCTTTCATCAAAGGGTGTAATGTGCTTGGCGTCGGATTGTTTGGGTTCGACTAGCCCCGGATATACAGAGAGCGAGAGGATGATTGAGGATCGAATTGAGGATATTGTTGAAAAAGCCGATGGGAGAGTGTTTTTTACCACAATTTCATCGAATATTTCAAGGATGCAGCAGGCTATTAATGTCGCGGGTAGGCTTAATAGAAAAGTTTGCATGGTGGGAAGATCCGTGGTTGCCAAAAGCGATATCGCAAAGAATTTGGGCTATCTACACTATCCTAATGATTTAATGATTAACCCAAAAGAGATTGGAAAATACGCTAGAGATCAGGTGCTTTATGTTATTTCCGGGTCTTACGGACAGCCTGGGAGTGCGTTATATAGAACTGCTATGGATGAGCATCAATTTTTGAAAATAGAAGAGGGTGATACAGTGATATTTTCCGGTGATCCTGCTCCTCCTGGATCAAAGGCAAATGTGGACTTTGTAGTTGATAGGCTTTTTGAGCTTAATGTTGATGTTCATTATTATGATATGCAGGAGGACCTTCATGTTTCCGGACATGGAAGCCAGCAGGATATTCAAATGCTTTTTGGCATTGCTAAGCCGAAGTACTTTGTACCGATCGGGGGAACAATTAGGCACATGAGAGCTTATAGGCGTTTGGCTGTTGATATGGGAGCTAAAGAAAGCGATGTGTTTGAACTGCTCTCGGGTGATGTTATTGAATTTAGCCAGAACGGAGCGCGTCTTGGGAGGCGGGTTTGGGTGAAAAATGTCCTTGTTGATGGGCTTGGTATTGGCGATGTTGGCAATGTCGTGCTTCGCGACAGAAGGATACTTTCGCAAGACGGGATAGTGGTGGCTATAGTTCAGATAGATAAAGCAAGAGAGAAACTTTTTGCAAACCCAGAGATAATAAGCCGCGGGTTTGTTTTTGAAAAGCAGACTAAGCATTTTCTTAACGACGCTTCGAAATTATTGGCTAAAAAACTTTCTTTGATAAGGGCACGGGATGCAAGACAGATAAAAAATGAGACAGTTGAAATTTTGGAGCAGTTTTTTTTCCGTGAGACCGGAAGAAGACCAATGATACTCCCTGTTGTTATTGAGATTTAATCCTTACTTTTAAGCTTTTAAACCCTGGTTTATAATGGTAGTTAATAAATGGCCAGAAGACGAAAGAGAAAAACAAAAAGCGAAAGAACAAAAGGCCTAAAATTGAGACTGCCTTTTAAAAAACATACTGCTTTGGGGATTATTCAGATCAGCCTTATTTCATTATCGGGTTTGGTTCTTGTGTCTTTTTCCAGGCAGGGAAATGTACTGGTAAGGCTAAATGATTATTTGGTTTTATATTTTGGTTGGTCTTCTATTTTTATACCTTTTATATTGTTGTCACTGGGCTTTTCTTTCACAAAGCTCGTAAGAGTACCTTTGGGCGAGCCGAATGTGATAGTCGGATCGATACTTTTTTTTGTTTCAGTGGCTACGTTGACCAGAGCGGGGTTTTTTGGCCGGTCTTCGTGGGACGGAGTGGTAACTTTGATAACAGCACCCGGTGCAGCAGTTGTTTTGGCGGGGACTACGTTAACAGGAATAATAATACTTTTTAATACTTCGTTTGATAGAGTTCTTCTTGTTTTTGCGTCATTTCTTAAGCTTTTGAGAAAGTATTTGGTGGGTGAGCCCGGGACCGCTTCGGTTGGTAGTAAAAGTGTTTTCCAGAAGCGGAGAAGTGAGTTGAGGGTTGTGGGTGGAGGACAGAATTATAACCAGCAGGATGAGAAATCTATTGATTCTACTCAGGTAAGGCAGGTTAAAGAAAAAGGAAGCGATGAGCTTAGCCAGAAGCTTGTTAGTAATATGCCCGGGGAAGAGAGGCTTTGGAGTCATCCGCCATTGAGTTTGCTTAGCGATACTCAAGCGGGTAAGGCCGATAGGGGGGATATTAAAGGAAACGCGGATACAATAGAGGAGACTTTGGGATCTTTTGGAATAAAGGCTAATGTAGTAGAGGTAAATTTGGGGCCGGCCGTTACTCAGTATGCGTTGGAAGTGGCTTTGGGCACAAAGTTATCCAAAATTACAGCTCTTGAGCGAGATTTGGCGCTTTCTTTGGCTGCTCCCACAGGAACGGTACGAATTGAGGCTCCGATACCCGGAAGAAATTTGGTGGGCATTGAACTTCCGAATAGATCGCCCGAGTTTGTTCCTATGAAAAAGATGTTGACTTCAAGCGCAATGGATAGTGATAAGTCTAAGCTAACTGTTGCTTTGGGCCTTGATGTTGCCGGTAATCCTATAGCTGCCGATATTTCAAAAATGCCTCATGTTTTGATTGCCGGGCAGACGGGTTCGGGAAAGAGCGTGTGTTTGAACGCATTTTTGTCATCCATTCTTTTTAGAGCATCCCCTAGTGAGGTTAAATTAATATTGGTCGATCCAAAGCGTGTTGAGCTGACAGGGTACAATGATATTCCACACATGCTTGCTCCTGTAATTGTTGAGCCCGAGAAGGTTGTTTCGGCGCTTCGTTGGATTTTGAGTGAAATGGATAGAAGATATAAGCTTTTTGCTCAAGCCGGCGTGAGAAATATTGCCGGATATAATGAAATGAGCGGATTTCAGGCTCTTCCTTACATTGTTTTGGTTGTTGATGAGCTTGCTGATGTGATGCTTTTTTCGCCAGTTGAGGTAGAGGATTCTGTTACCAGGATTGCACAGATGAGCCGTGCTACCGGTATTCATATGGTTCTTGCTACACAGAGACCTTCGGTTGATGTAATAACAGGACTTATAAAAGCTAATATTCCTTGTAGAATTGCTTTTGCCGTGTCGAGCCAGGTTGATTCAAGAGTTATTCTTGATACACAAGGAGCCGAAAAGCTTTTGGGGCGAGGAGATATGCTTTATCTTGCTCCCGATCAGGCAAAGCCAACAAGAATACAAGGCGCTTTTATATCTGATAAAGATACGCAGGCATTAACTTCTTTTTTGAAAAACCAAGGAATTAGTCCGCAATACACAGATGAGGTGGTTTCGATGCCAAAACCCGGATCAACGTCTGTATCCGGTGTAGATGGGGATGTGGATGAGCTTTTTAAAGAGGCAGTTGAAATAGTTTGCCAGTATGAAAAAGCTTCTGCCTCTCTTCTTCAGAGAAGGCTTGCGATTGGCTATTCCAGAGCGGCCAGGATAATCGACCAGCTTCAAGATGCGGGTGTTGTGGGCGCTGCAGATGCTTCTAAGCCAAGGGAAGTGCTTATTCAGTCTCCTTCTGAGATATTTGGCTCTTCCGGTGAATCCGGTATATCTTAAAGGGCAGAATAAAAGATGAAAACAATAGGGAAATATTTAAAAGAAATTCGAATTAAAAAGGGGATAAGCCTTGATAGACTTTCGGAGGAAACAAAAATTAAAAAGGAATTTATAAAAGCTTTGGAAGATGAAGATTGGAACAAGCTTCCCGAGATGGCTGTTACTATGGGTTTTGTAAAAAACATAGCGTCACAGTTCGAGCTTGATAAAGGTAAGGTGACTGCTTTTTTGAGACGAGACTATCCACCTGGGCATGAGAGTGTAAATCCTAAACCAGATGCAACCGGAGGTTTTAGGTGGAGCCCTAAACTTACCTTTTTTTTGGGAGTATTTTTGATTGTAAGCGCTGCAGTTTTTTATTTGATGTTTCAGTATATGCGGTTTAATTCGCCGCCGGAGCTTGTGATAGATACCCCAAAGGAAGGTGAGATTATTGTGCAAAGGGTTGTAAAGGTTTCGGGAAAGACAGATTCCGGATCAAGCGTTGTGGTGAATAATCAGCCTGCGTTTGTTGACGATGAGGGTAATTTTGAAACAGAGGTTGAGGTTTCACCGGATACAGATAAAATAAACGTTAGGGCTGTTTCGCGATCGGGAAAAGCCGTTTCGGCTGAAAGGAATATAGATGTTGTTTTAGAATAACTATGGGGGATATTCAAACAGTTTTAATAGTAGTTGTGGTTGCGCTTACTTTGCTTTTGATAATTGTGGGGATACAGGTTGTTTTGATTATTGCCGATATGAGAAGGGCGCTTAAGAGATTAAACAGCATTCTTGATGATGCGATACTTGGTGGAGGGTTGATCAGCCCGGGAAGACTTACCGGAATTGTTGAGATGTTTAGAAGAAAAAAACATAAGAAAATGAAGCAGCATGGAGTTTCGGATGAAAGTTTGGTTGAATAGTTTATAATTTGGCATGAAAGTAGATGAGGTAAGAGCTTTATATCTTAATTATTTTAAAGCTCCACCCAGAAATCACAAGGAAATATCCGCATTTCCTTTGGTGATTGAAAATGATCCAACTACACTTTTTACATCGTCGGGGATGCAGCCTTTAGTTCCTTATCTTATGGGTGAAGCGCATCCTTTGGGCAGAAGGCTTGTGAATTCGCAACCTTCATTGCGTACCCAGGATATTGAGGAGGTTGGAGATAATAGGCATACTACCTTTTTTGAAATGCTTGGAAACTGGTCATTGGGGGATTATTTTAAGGAAGAGCAGCTTTCTTGGTTTTGGGAATTTTTGACCAAAAAGCTTAATTTGCCTAAAGAGAAGCTATGGGTTAGTGTGTTTGAGGGTGACGGAAAAATACCGAAAGATGAGACATCATATTTTTTGTGGCGTAAGCTTGGGGTGCCTTCTCGGCGCATATTTTATTATAAAGATAATTGGTGGAGCAGATCCGGAAAACCAGATGATATGCCTGTCGGGGAGATAGGAGGACCGGATAGTGAGGTTTTTTTTGAGTTTGACGAAGTTAAGCACGATTCAAAGTATGGGAGAGAGTGCCATCCAGCATGTAATTGTGGCAGGTTTCTTGAAATTGGAAACAGTGTTTTTATGCAATATTTAAAAAGGGATGGTGGAGTTTTTTCAGAGTTGCCGCAGAAGAATATAGATTTTGGAGGAGGTCTTGAGAGGCTGACGGCTGCCTCCAACAATAATCCGGATATATTTAAGATTGATGTTTTTGAGAAAATTATTAACGCTATTGAAAAGTATTCCGGCAAAAGTTATGGGGATAATTCTCGAGAGATGAGAATAATGGCAGACCATTTAAGGGCGTGCGTGTTTTTGGCGGATTCGGGTATTACTCCTTCTAATAAACTTCAGGGATATGTTATGAGGAGGCTTTTGAGAAGGGCGGCTTTGATGGGGATGAATCTTAATCAGGATTTGTTTGTTACTAAGCTTTTTTCGGATATTGTGTTAACTGTTTACCAAACTTATGTGGGAGTGCTTCTTGATGAGACTAAAAAGGAAAACGTCGTTGAAATAATTCGTGTCGAGATTGAGAAGTTTTCCAAAACTCTTTCGCGAGGGTTAAAAATAGTTGAAAAGCTTGAAAGAGTGGATGCGAAGACGGTATTTGATTTATATCAATCTTTTGGGTTTCCTTTCGAATTGATGCAGGAGATTTTTGAAAAAAAGGGCTTGAATTTGGAAAGGAGCGCTTTTGATAGCATGCTTGCTGAACATAAAGAGAAAAGTAAGACTTTGAGTGCCGGAGTTTTTAAAGGGGGGTTGGCAGATTCAAAAGCGGAGAGCGTAAAGCTTCATACGGCTACTCATTTATTACACGAGTCCTTGAGGAGGGTTTTAGGTAAGGAAGCAGTTCAGAAAGGCAGTAATATTAATCCGAGCCGGTTGAGATTTGATTTTACTTATCCGACTGCCTTGAGCCATGAGCAGATAAAAAAAATTGAGGCAATGGTTAATAAACAGATTGATAAAAATCTTGTAGTGAGATGTAAATTAATGCCTATTGAAAAGGCACAAAAGCAGGGTGCTTTGGCTTTTTTTAAGCATAAATATGGTGAAGTAGTGAAGGTTTATTTTATCGAAGATGAAAAAAGCGGAGAAGTATTCTCAAAGGAGGTTTGCGGCGGCCCCCATGTTAAAAGGCTTTCGGAAATCGACGGACGTGTTAAAATTATTAAGGAAAAATCCGTTTCTCACGGAGTACGAAGGATATATGCTACTATTGAATAAATTACCTCATGGATAGTAAAAAACAAGAATATTATTGGTCGCTTGTAATTGAACCAGGGTGGGTTCAAGCTGCAATTTGGACAATAGAAGAAAGGCGGGCAAAAGTAATGATTACTAGTTCTTCTGTTGCCTGGGGTGATGATACCGAGCTTGTTGAGGCATGTAATTCAGCGCTTTCGTCCGCTTCACAGAATTATCCAGAAGAATTGATTGAGCCAAGTAAGACTGTTTTTGGTGTGGCTCCTTTTTGGGTTTCTGATGGGCAGATTAAAAAAGAGTATTTGGAGAAGATAAAAGAGGTGTGTTCGAAACTTTCTTTGGAGCCATCGGGTTTTGTGGTTTTACCGGAGGCAATTTCTCATGCGATTAAGCTTGATGAGGGAACACCGTTTTCCGGGATTGTAATCGGTTATGGCAAGGAAATGCTTGATGTAACTTTGTTTAAGCTTGGAAATATTGCAGGCACTGTAAATATCGGAAGAAGTGTTTCTTTTGCAGATGATGTTATCGAGGGGCTTGCAAGGTTTTATACAGGTGAGAATTTTCCTTCAAGAATAATTATTTACAATGGAAAAGAAGCCGAGCTTGAGGAAGCAAGGCAGCTTATTATTGATGTAGATTGGTCTGAAAAGAGTGCGGGTAAAGTGAAATTTTTACATACTCCTAAGATTGAGATATTTCCTCCAGAGAAAAAATTGACAGCGGTTTGTCTTGCAGGAGCATCCGAATTCGGAGAGATAGAAGGTCTTGTGAAAGCGGAAAATGAAGAGAATGAGAATTTACAAGCCGAGGAGGATGTTGAAGGCAGCAATGAGATGAATTTTTCCGAAATAAACTCGGTTGATCCACGGGATGTAGGATTTGTTTTTGGTGGTGATGTATCGAAAATAGAAAAAACAACTGTTGAGCCTGAAGAAGCGGGTGCGGAGCAGGAGTATGTGCCTGAAAAGAAAAAGGGTTTTTTAAAAAGAGTTGCAGGTTTTATCCATTTGCCGAGGTTTAGAAAACCTGTTTTAAGATTCCGAAGTTTTCCTAGGAAGGTGCTGCCTTTTGGAGGTTTTGGCAGGATTTTATTTATTGTATTGGTTTTGGGTATTATAGGGTTCTTTGCGGCTTGGTGGTTTTTGCCGAAGGCTAATGTTGTTGTTTTTGTTTCTCCAAAGCTTCTTTCAGAGAGTGTCGGCGTTACTTTTGAGAAGGATTTGGTTCAGGCTAATTATGATGAATTTTTGTTGCCTGCCGAGATTGTAACCGTTGAGGTTAGCGGAGAAAAAACAAAAGATGCAAGCGGGACTAAGACGGTTGGCGATAAGGCAAAGGGTGTTGTAATAGTTAGAAACGGAACCTCATCCTCTATTAAGCTTTCTGAGGGGACTGTTTTGGTTGGCCCGGGAGAACTAAAGTTTAGTTTGGACGAGTCGGCGTCGGTTTCTGCTGCCGAGAGTCCCTCGTCACCCGGAACTGAGGATATAAATGTTACTGCAGAAGATATTGGCGCAGAATACAATCTTGCAAAAGACGAATCTTTTTCGGTTGGCAATTATCCCAAAAGCGAGGTTGATGCTGTGGCGAAAGAAGATTTCAGCGGTGGCTCGAGCAAAGATATTGTGGCGGTATCACAAGACGACATCGATAAGTTAAAGGAGGATCTTATAGATGAGCTTAAAAAACAGGGTATGGATAAAATTAGTGGACAAATAGGGAAAGATAAGATTTTTATTGAAGAGGACGAGGCTTTTGAGTACGAAATTGTGTCAGAAGAGTATAGTCACGAGGTGGGAGAGGAGAGCGGGAGCGTGGAGCTATTGATGACTCTGAAGCTTGAAGGACTGGTAATTTCAAAGAGCGCTATGAATGAGCTCTCAAAAAGACGGCTTGAGTCTCAAGTGCCTGAGGGATATACTTTGAAAGAGGAACAGCTTAATATAAGTTATTCTTTTCAAGGCTCTGGGTCTTCTTATTGGGATTTTGATGTTACTATTAAAGCAAATCTTCTTCCGCGAGTGGAACCTGATGAGATAAAGAAAAATATAGCCGGTAAAAGTTTTGATAGGGTTAATGAATATTTGGAGACGATACCCGGGTTTACGCGTTCCGAGATTAGTGTAAAGTACAAATTTCCTTGGATTTTTGGAGTTATCCCAAGGATGCATAAGAATATAAATATAGAGACAATAGCCGATAGAAATGTTTGAAGATGAAGAAAAAGTCAATAAGGTTTTTGGGAATAGTGTCTTTTTTATCCGGGATTGGTTTGCTTTTTTATGTTTTATATCCTATTTTTTCTTATGAGATAGTAAGTAGTTTAAAATATCCTACTTATTTGTCTCCGGTTCCTGAAGGACAGGGCCTTGAACCTAGCAGGCAAGCTGTCGATTTTACAAAAGCAAGCAACTGGTTGCCCTTGAAAGAAACGAATTTTGATGAAGCAAGTGCTAAATATTATACTTTATCAATACCTTCATTGGACATAAAGAATGCAACTGTTTCGATAGGCGGGGAGGATTTGTCTAAGTCGTTGGTACAGTATCCAGGCACTGCTTATCCGGGTAGGCGTGGCAATGCCGTGGTATTTGGGCATTCGGTGCTTCCGCAATTTTTTAATCCCGAGGATTATCTTACAATATTTTCGACCTTACCTACTATTAAGAAGAATGATTCTATTTTTATTGAACATGACGGGATTACTTATGAATATAAAGTGGAAAGTTCGTTTGAGGTGCTGCCTACTGACATTCAGATACTTGAGCAGAATACAAGCGATTCGTTTTTAACGCTTGTAACCTGCGTGCCGCCTGGGCATCCGCTTCGTCCTAAAAGATTGATTGTGCGTGCAAGAGTTGTTCCTTTTGGCGAGAGGATATGATGAGAAATTATTTGGGCATTGATTATGGTAAGAAAAGAACGGGTGTAGCTTTGTCTTTTGGGAAGTTTGGAGAGCCTTATTGCGTGTTGGAGCATAAAGATGATTTAGAGCTTATCGCAAAGATAACAGGAATTATAAAAGAAAAAAAAATTGATGAGATTGTGGTGGGCGTATCCGAGGGCGAGATGAGTGTGAAACAAAGGGAGTTTGCTAATTTACTAAAGCGTAAAAGCGGTAAAAAAGTTCATCTTGTTGATGAGACTTTAAGTAGTGTTGAGGCTTTGGATAAGGCTATTAAAGCCGGAAAGAGTAGGAAAAAAAGGAGAAATTTTTTGGATGCATATTCTGCCTCGTTGATTTTGGAGAGGTTTTTTGATTATAATTAGAAAATTTATGATTAAAAGCGTAATTGCTCCAATTCAAGCTTGGCTTTTGAGCCAGGGAAAGTGTGTAGGATGCGGGCGTGAGCTTAGCAAAGGGAAGGTGGAGAATTTTAAAAAGGGATACAAAAAGGTTACTTGCAAAAAATGCGGCAGGATTTTTATTTTTGATGAGAAAAAGAAAACATATCGCAGGGCGCTTCTTGATGAAGTTTCTTAAATTATTTATAACAGTTATTTTATTTTTTGTTTTATTTGTTAGTGGTTTTGTGTTTTGGTGGACAAATGCTACAGAAGCACCGGGTGTAGAACCTATTGAAAAACGATTTGTTGTTGTTAAGGGTTCTTCGGCTGAAGAAATAGCCGAGGATCTTTATGATCAGGGTTTAATTAAAAGTAAATTGGCGTTTAAGGTTTATGTACAATTTAAAGGTTTGTCAAAAAGCATACCCCCGGGTGAGTTTAATTTGAAGAATAATCTTTCTCTTTTTAGGCTTGTAAACGAACTTTTATCCGGGCCAAGTGAGTTTTGGGTAACTATTCCCGAAGGATTGAGGCGTGAACAGTACCCGATGTTGTTTATCGAATCCTTGGACATTAAGGGAGAGCGCGCAGAAGAGTTTGTTGAGAGCTTTTTGGAGGCTTCTGCCGGAATGGAGGGATATTTGTTCCCCGATACTTATCTTTTCCCCGGTGATGTCCGGGCTTTACAAGTGGTCGAAGTTTTAAGAAATACTTTTGATAAAAAGTTTGACATAGGTACGCATTCAACGAAGCTTAGTTTAGATGAAATTGTTACTCTGGCTTCTATTGTTGAAAGAGAGACCCGGAATTTCGACGAACGGGAAGATGTTGCCGGTGTTTATATGAAAAGGATTGAATCCGGCTGGACTTTGGATGCTGATGCGACCGTTCAGTATGCCGTTGCCAGCGAACGTTGTAGAGGGCGGGAGTTAGAAGATTGTGATTGGTGGCCAAGGCCATTAACCAAAGAAGATTTGGGTTCTTTGTCGATTTACAATACATATAAATATGCGGGGCTTCCTCCTTCTCCGATTGCGAATCCCGGTCTTTCTTCTTTGGAGGCGGTTTTAAATTATAGAGATAATGAGTATTGGTTTTATGTTCATGATTTAGAGGGAAATATACATTTTGCAAAGACGCTTGAAGAGCATAATGACAATGTAGACAAATATTTACGTTGATGGTAACTTATAGTTTGTACTTGACATGTAATTTGTCTTTAGTATAATTCAGACTAGGCGTACTGGAGTAGGCTAAATTGGCTCGCGGCGGCGGGCATTTTATTTACTCCCAAAAAAAAGGAATATTATATACCTCATGGCGGATAACAATAAGCGGCGTAATTTTGGTAAAGAGGAGAAAAACCTGCCAGAGCTTGATCTATCTCTTATTCAGAGAGAGAGCTGGCAGTGGTTTTTGTCGGAGGGAATTGCTTCTGAAATTTCTCACATAAGTCCTATTGACGATTTTACCGGAAAGAATTGGCAGCTTGTTTTGGGCGAGCATACGCTTGAGGAGCCTGAAATTACTCCAAAGAGTGCTATTGAAAAAGGTTTGACATATTCGGCTCCGTTTAAGATTCAGACGAGTCTGATTAATAAAAATACCGGTGAGAGGATTGACCAAGAGGTGTTCTTGGGCAATCTCCCCCAAATGACGGCTTCCGGGACGTTTATTATAAACGGCATAGAAAGAACCGTCATTAATCAGCTTGTAAGATCCTCCGGTGTTTATTTTTCGGGAGAACAGGATACAACTTCCGGGAGGATGCTTTATATGGCTGAAGTAAGGCCTCTTCGTGGTAGTTGGCTTGAGTTTGAAATAAATAAAAACGATGTTATATGGGCAAGAATTGATAAAAGAAGAAAAATAAATGCGGCTACAATTCTTCGTGCACTTGGTTATGAAAATAACAAGGATATTTTGAATTTATTTACGGATGTAGATACAAACAAAGAACATCAGTACATAAAAACAACTTTGGCAAAAGATTTATCTTCGACTCGCGAAGAAGCGCTTTTGGAAATTTACAGGAAGTTAAGACCGGGTGAGCCGGCTGTTTTGGAAAATGCCGAGGGTTTGTTTAATAGTTTGTTTTTTGATCACAGAAGGTATGACCTGGGTCGTGTGGGGAGATATAAGATAAACAAGAAGCTTGGGCAGGATGTTCCGAATGATGAACAAAATTGGGTTTTGATAAAAGAGGACTTTGTAAACACAATATCTTATTTGGTCGGTCTTCAAAACGGTGTGGGTGAAATTGACGATATTGATCACCTTGCGAATAGAAGATTAAGAAGAGTTGGCGAGCTTGTAGCTACTCATGCATTTAGAGTGGGACTTTTGAGGCTTGAAAGATCCGTTAAGGAGAAGATGAGCCTTATTTCACCAGACGATAAACCTCAGCCTCAGAATCTTATTAATGCAAGACCTTTGATTGCTTCAATTAACGAGTTTTTTAGGTCAAATCAACTTTCGACGATACTTGATGACACAAATCCTTTAAGCGAGATTGATAATCTCAGGCGCGTATCGGTTTTGGGTCCTGGGGGTATAAATCGAGAAAGGGCTTCGTTTTCAATACGTGATATTAATTCTTCCCAATATGGAAGGATTGATCCTGTAAGAAGTCCTGAGGGCCCGAATATTGGACTTGTTACATATCTTGCTTTATATGCTCATATAAATGAATATGGTTTTATTGAATCTCCTTATAGAAAAGTAGAAAAGGTAAAGGTAAAAGGAAAAACCGAGGTAAGGGTAACTGATGAGACGGTTTATTTAACGGCTGATGATGAAGAGAATTATCACATTACTCATTCAGATGTCACGTTTGATAAGCGTGGGTTTATCCAAGAAAAAAGACTTGCTTATAGGTATAAAGGGACTTTTGTGGAGGGGCCTTCCAGTCTGGTTGATTTAATTGATTTGACCCCCAGGCAGGTGTTTGGCGCTTCTGCTGCCTTGATTCCATTTTTGCCAAATGACCATGGGAATAGAGCTCTTATGGGTAGCAATATGCAGTGTCAGGCCGTTCCTTTGATCAGACCTTCCTCGCCAGTTGTGGGTACAGGTATGGAGGAGATTGTGGCCGGAGCGATGGGTAGGGTAATAAGGGCTTTTTATCCCGGGACGGTAACGCATGTTGATGCTGAGCGGATTGATGTGAAGCTTGAAAAGAAAATTGAGAGTAATGGAAATTATGGAGCTAATATTGAGATAAGCGACGGCGGTAAAAAGATAACTTATTTTTTGACTAAGTTTAAGAGAACTTCGCAGTCAACGTCTTATAATCAGAAGGCAGTAGTAAATGTTGGAGCGAAGGTTAAAAAGGGAGATCTTTTAGCAGACGGACCTTCTTGCGAATCGGGAGAGCTTGCTTTGGGGCAGAATTTGGTTGTAGCTTATGCAAGTTTTGAAGGATATGGATTTGAGGACGCAATTTTGGTTTCCAGCAAACTTGTAAAGGATGATCTTTTGACATCGGTTCATATTAAGGAATATCAAGCGGATGTTGTAGAAACTAAATTGGGTCCTGAGGAGTTGACTCGGGATATTCCAAACGTTGCCGAGCAGGAGCTCGCTAATCTTGCTGAGGACGGGATTGTTGTGATAGGTGCTGAGGTGGGGCCGAACGATATTCTGGTTGGAAAAATTGCGCCTAAAGGTGAGACGGAATTAACCTCAGAAGAGAGGCTTCTAAGAGCTATTTTTGGAGAGAAGGCTCGTGAAGTTAGGGACACTTCTTTGAGAGTTCCACATGGAGAAGGCGGTATAGTTGTTGATGTGAATATTTTAGATAAAGATAAGGGTGACGAGCTGGGTCCAGGGGTGATAAAAAGCGTGATCGTAAAAGTTGCGCAGCTTAGAAAGGTGATGGTTGGAGATAAATTAGCCGGTAGGCATGGAAATAAAGGTGTGATTGCACGTATTCTTCCAGAGGAGGATATGCCATATTTGGAAGACGGAACTCCGGTTGACATAATTATTTCTCCATTATCTGTGTTGGCTCGTATGAATTTGGGACAGCTTCTTGAAGCTCATCTTGGATGGGCTTTGAGCAAAAAGGGCGAGAAAGGCGCGATACCGGTTTTTGACCGTATATCCGAGGATGTAATTACAAAAGAGCTTAAATCAGCGGGGCTTCCGGTTGACGGTAAAGCAAAGCTTTTTGACGGTAGGACAGGTGAAGCTTTTGAGGAGAATACTGTGGTCGGTGTGGGTTATATCCTTAAACTTAAGCACATGATTGAGGATAAAACCCATGCTCGTTCGACAGGACCATATTCGCTAGTGACACAACAGCCTTTAGGCGGAAAGGCACAAATGGGTGGACAAAGACTTGGTGAGATGGAGGTTTGGGCGCTTGAAGCTCATAGGGCTGCTTATGCTTTGCAAGAGATGCTTACAATTAAGTCAGATGACATTATTGGGCGTGCCCAGGCTTTTGGTGCAATAGTGAAGGGCGAGCCTATTCCTGAGGCACGGGTTCCTGAGAGCTTTAAAGTATTGATTAGGGAGCTTAATTCACTTGGATTGTCCGTGAATATTGAGGGAAGAGTTGCAATGAAAGAGGAAGGTGAAGAGGAAAATGGCCGGGAATTGGAAAGTATGGAGATAAAAAGTGACCAAAAAATGGACCCTTTGGCTGTACTTAAGAGCTTGGATGATATTACTTCTTTACAGATTAAACTTGCTTCACCTGAGGAAATAAGAGCTTGGTCTAGGGGTGAAGTTATAAAACCCGAGACTATTAACTATAGAACGTTAAAGCCTGAAAAAGACGGTCTTTTTGACGAGAGAATATTCGGTCCTACAAAGGATTATGAATGTTATTGCGGTAAATATAAAAGAATCAGATACAAAGGTGTTGTATGTGATAAGTGCGGTGTTGAAGTAACAGAGTCTAGGGTTAGAAGAGAAAGAATGGGCCATATTGAACTTGCGGCACCGGTTGTCCATGTTTGGTACTTTAAAGGTGCACCATCGAAAGTTTCACTTCTTCTTGGGCTTCCGCCTCGGGCGGTTGAACAGGTTGTTTATTTTGCCAGATATATGGTTATGAGTGTTGATGAGGAATTGAGAAAAGAGGCGCTTAAGAATATTGAAAATATTCATGTTGAGAAGATAAAGGAGATAAGAGATATATACCGAGATCAAAAGCAGATTGTAGAAACAGATGCAAAGGAGCGAAAAGAGCGTGTTAAGTCCAGAGTTAAAGACAAGGACCAGCTCGCTTTGGCGTTGGGTGAGGTGGATTTGGGATTGCGAAAGAAGACAACTTCAATTGCTGAGGAAGAAAAAAGTTCGATTGAGAAGACAGATGACCTTTTTCAGAAAATTAAACAGCTTATTAAAGATATTAAAAAGTATGGATTTTTGACGGAGGATGAATATGACAAGCTTTATGGATACGGCGTTGCCGATTTTGTTGAAGTGAAGATGGGTGCCGAGGCCGTGCTTGAGGTGCTTAAGAGCATTAATCTTGAAGAGCTTTCTAAGGAAATAAGAAAAGAACTCAAAGAAATTAAAGGTAAAGGCCCTAGATACGTAAAATTAACAAAGCGGCTTAAGATAATTGACGGAATGAGAGATGCAAAGATAGATCCGTCTTGGATGATTCTTAAGGTTCTTCCTGTTTTACCTCCGGATTTGAGGCCTATGGTTCAGCTTTCAGGAGGTAGGTTTGCGACGAGCGATTTGAACGATCTTTATCGAAGGGTGATTAATAGAAATAATAGGCTTAAGCATCTTATTTCTCTTGGAGCGCCTGAGATTATTTTGAGGAATGAAAAAAGGATGCTTCAGGAATCTGTAGATTCTTTGATTGACGCATCGCAGAGAAAAGCAACCAGAAGAGGCAGGGGAAGACAGCCCTTGAGATCGTTGTCCGATATGCTTCGTGGTAAGCAAGGAAGATTTCGACAAAATTTATTGGGTAAGCGGGTTGATTATTCGGGTAGAAGTGTTATTGTCGTAGGTCCTGAGCTTAAACTAAATCAGTGCGGTATTCCAAAAGAGATGGCTTTGGAGATAGCAAAACCATTTGTTCTTCGTGAAATGATTTCAAGAGGTATAGCCCCGAACGTGAAGAGTGCAAAAAATATGCTTGAGAGGAGACCTTCCGAAGTCTTTGATATACTTGAGGAAATAACGAAGAACCATCCAGTTCTTTTGAACAGGGCGCCGACTCTTCATAAGCTTGGTTTTCAATCTTTTTATCCGGTACTTATTGAGGGTAATGCGATACGTTTGCACCCGGCGGTGTGTAAAGGCTACAACGCCGATTTTGACGGGGATCAGATGGCTGTTCATTTGCCTTTATCAAAAAATGCTATACGCGAGTCTATTGAGCTTATGATGTCGGATAAGAATATGTTAAGACCGGCAGATGGGTCCCCGATGGCTGCTCCTGCCTCTAAAGAAATAGCTCTTGGACTTTATTTCTTGACCAGCCTTGACGAGCGTATTACCAAATCTAATGTTATCTTTTCTGATTTTAATGAGGTGATTTTGGCTTATGGGCTTTCAAAAGTTAATCTTAGACAGAAGATATCGGTAAGATACAATGGAAAAATTATTGAAACTACGCCTGGAAGAATTTTGTTTAATGAGATATTACCGCCTCAATTTGATTATGTTAACGAAAATGTAAGCTCGGATGTTATTAAAAGAATTATTGATGATGCTTTTAGTAAGGTGACTCACGAGGAGCTTGTCGGAATGATTGACGATATTAAAGACCTTGGTTTTATGGGAGGGACAATATCCGGACTTTCTTTTGGAATTACCGATGCGATAGTTCATCCAGAAAAGGATAAAATTATTGAGAGGGCAAATAAGCGTGTTTCCGACGTGGAGAGCAATTTTGCTCAGGGGCTTATAACCCGTGAGGAGAAAAAGAGGCTAACAGAGAGTATTTGGATTGAGACTACAGAGGAGATAGCTGATAAAACTTGGGACCTTGTTGATCCTATTGGGTCTATTAGGATGGTGATTGATGCTAAAGTGGGTAGAACTTCCAGAGAGCAGATTAAGCAGCTTTCCGGAATGATCGGTCTTGTTGTAGATCCTTTGGGAAAGGTGGTTGAGCTTCCTGTTAAGTCTAATTTTAGAGAGGGACTTTCTGTGTATGAGTATGTAAACGGAAGCCGTGGAGCAAGAAAAGGGCTGACTGATACTGCTCTTAAGACTGCTGATGCAGGATATCTTACACGCCGGCTTGTAGATGTTGCCCACGATGTCATTGTAAGGGAGGAAGATTGTGGTGCGGAAGAGGGACTTTTGGTTACAAGATCTTCTAGGCCAAAGGTGTTTTTGAGAAGGATCGTCGGAAGAGTAGCCGCTAACGATATAAAGGATGCAAAGGGTAAAGTTATAGTTGCAAAGGGTGAAATTATTGAGGAAACAAAGCTTTCGGATATTGAAAAGGCCGATATTTCACAGGTTTCTATTTATTCTCCATTGACTTGTAATTCAAGATATGGCGTTTGCAGAAAATGTTACGGATGGGATTTATCTACCAAGAAGCTTGTTGATATTGGTACTCCGGTGGGAGTTCTGGCGGCTCAGTCTATCGGTGAGCCTGGTACGCAGCTTACTATGAGAACTAAGCATAGCGGTGGTGTAGTGGGAGTTGACGTTACGCAAGGTTTGCCTAGAGTTGAAGAGCTTTTTGAATCGAGAAACCCTAAGATTCAATCTTCTTTGGCTGAAATTTCCGGGAAAGTTAAGATTGAGGAGACAGAAGTCGGGTGGAATGTGATTATTAGAAATTCCGGTGCAAAGCCACCTGAAGAGAGAGAGTATTTTGTTCCTAAAACCCAGAAGTTGATGGTAGAGGACGGAGAGAACGTGGAAGTGGGAGTCCAGCTTTCAAGTGGATACCTTGATATTAAGGAAATTTTGTTAATTAAAGGGCTTAAGGCGGCACAGGAATATTTAGTAACAGAGCTTCAAGCTGTTTATGAATCACAGGGAATACCAATCAATGACAGACATTTTGAGGTGATAGTTAGAAAAATGAGTGATGAGGTTAAGATAATTACTGCGGGAGATACTGATCTTCTTCCTGGTGAACAAACTGAGAAGGCAAAATTTGAAGAGGAAAACGAGAGAGTTTTGGCGGCAGGAGGAGAGGCTGCTACTGCTTCACAGATAATACTTGGGATTACCAGAAGGGCGATGTATACCGAGAGCTGGCTTTCTGCAGCAAGTTTTCAGCAAACGACAGATGTACTTTCCGATTCGGCATTAATGGGTAGAACTGATAAGCTTATTGGCTTGAAAGAAAATGTAATTATTGGTAGGCTTATACCTGTTTCGCCTGAAAGGGCGATGCTTTAGATTTTAATTAATATGCCAACAGTTTCTCAATTAGTACGAAAACCCAGAAAAAAACAAATTAAAAAGGCCAGAAGCGTAGCCTTGAAGAAGTGGTTTAACGCGAAGGATAGAATTTATAAGGTTTATTCTTCGCCGTTTAAGCGGGGTGTTGTTTTGTCTGTAAGGACAATGACGCCAAGAAAGCCAAACTCCGCTTTGCGTAAAGTTGCTCGTGTAAGGCTTTCGAATAAACAGGAGGTAACAGCATATATTCCGGGTGAAGGACATGAGATATCGGAGCACTCTATTGTTTTGGTTAGATCGGGACGTGTTAAGGACTTGCCCGGAGTAAGGTATCAGGTTGTTAGAGGTAAATATGATGCAAGAGGAGTGGTGGGAAGGAAAACTTCCAGATCAAGATATGGTACTAAAAAGCAGGGAATAGCAACTGGCGGGGGGAGCTCTAGTGCTGAAGGAGGAGAGGAGTAAAGAAACATTATGCCTAGACGAGGTTATATAAAACAAAAAAAAGTTGAGCTTGATCCTTTATATAATGATTTTATGGTGGCTAAGCTTATTAATAGATCGATGAAGGACGGAAAAAAGTCTGTTTCTCAAAAACAAGTTTATAGAGCTTTTGAGATTATAAAGGAGCGGACCAAAGAGAATCCTTTGGAAGTATTCAAAAGGGCGCTTGAGAATATGAGGCCTACTATGGAGGTACGTCCGAGAAGAGTAGGAGGCGCTGCTTATCAGGTGCCCATGCCTGTGAGGGGTAGCCGTCAGGATTCTCTTGCTATACGGTGGTTAATTACTGCCGCAAGAAGTAGGCCGAATAGTGAGTTTCATACTTATGCCGAAAAACTTGCTACCGAGCTTGTTGAAGCCTCAAACGGTGAGGGTGTTGCTATCAAAAAGAAGCAGGAGGTAGAAAGAATTGCCGAAGCGAACAAGGCTTTCTCGCATTTTAGGTGGTAAATTATTATGGCTGTACAACAAACTAAGAAAAAGGCTTCTCTTGCGTCTATTGTAACTGAGAATCGCGAGGTTCCTTTAGAAAAGATTAGAAATATTGGGATTATTGCGCATATTGATGCAGGAAAGACTACGACTACAGAGAGAATTCTTTTTGAAACAGGAAAAACTTATAAGCACGGTTCGGTAGATGAGGGGACTACGGTAACTGATTGGATGGAGCAGGAAAGGGAGCGCGGGATTACTATTGTGAGCGCTGCAATAACAACTTTTTGGGATCTTCAATCTGACTCTTCCGTAGAGAATGGACATTACCGCGTCAACATTATAGATACTCCGGGACATATTGATTTTACTGCCGAGGTTGAAAGGTCTTTGAGGGTCTTGGATGGGGCGGTAATGGTTTTTGACGGTAGAACCGGAGTTGAATCGCAATCAGAGACCGTTTGGAGACAAGCCGATAGATATCAAGTACCTCGAATTTGTATTTTGAACAAGCTTAATTTAATAGGCGCTGATTTTGAAGGAAGTATTAAATCTATAAGAACCAGGCTTGGTGCAAATGCGCTTCCTATACAGATGCCTATTGGCATAGAGCACGGTTTGCGAGGCGTGATTGATATTATAAACATGAAGGCTTACACATATAAGGGAGTGGATGATAATAAGCTTATTGAGGAAGAATTTCCTGCTGATTTGAAGGAAAAGGCCAAACATTATAGAGATGAACTTATTGAGGCTGTTGCAGAGTATGATGACGGTGTACTTGAGAAATATCTTGAAGGTCAGGAGCTGGAGCCTAAAGATATAAAAAAAGCCATACGTGCGGGAGTGATTATGGGTAAATTTTTCCCAATTCTTGGAGGAGATAATAGAATGGTGACTGTAAGAACGCTCCTTGATAGCGTAGTTGAATATTTACCCTCTCCTATTGATCTTCCACCCGTTGCCGGTGTTAATCCTAAAACAGGAAAAGAGGAAACTCGGGAGAAAAATTTGGAAACACCGCTTTCCGCTCTTGCTTTTAAGGTGGTTACGGATCCGCATGTGGGGAGGCTTGTATATGTAAGAGTTTATTCAGGTAAGCTTAAGGCGGGAGAATCGGTTTATAACTCGAGTAAACAAACAACTGAAAGAATAGGAAAGCTTGTGCTTATGCATGCTGATCAAAGAGAGCTTATTGATGAAGCTTATTGTGGAGAGATTGTGGCTGTGGTGGGAAGCCGTGATTTAACAACGGGAGACACGATATGTGATCCGCGCAGCCCAATAGTGCTTGAGTCGATTTCTTTTCCGGATCCTGTTATATCCCTTGCGATTGAGCCTGCAACAAAGGCCGATCAAGAGAGAATGAGCCTTGCTTTAAATAAGCTTTCGGATGAGGATCCTACTTTTAGAATAAAAACAAACCATGAAACCGGTCAAACGATTATATCCGGGATGGGCGAGCTTCAGCTTGAAATTCTTGTTGATAGAATGAAAAGGGAATTTAACGTTGATGCAAAGACGGGAGCTCCACAGGTTGCTTATAAAGAAACTGTTAAGAGAGTTGCGACCGGTGAGGGTAAATATATAAGACAGACGGGTGGGCGCGGACAATATGGACATTGTTTTCTTAGAGTTGAGCCTTTGGGAAGGGGCGAGGGGATTGATTTTGTATCTGAGATAAAGGGTGGCGCGATTCCTTCCGAGTTTATACCTGCTATTGAAAAAGGTGTTAAGGAGAAGCTTGAGGCAGGTATACTTGCGGGATATCCTGTGGTTGATTTGAAGGTTGCTGTTTACGACGGGAGTTTCCATGATGTAGATTCTTCCGAGATTGCCTTTAAAATTGCCGGATCTTTAGCGCTTGAGGAGGCTGTGAAACAGGCGGATTTAGTGCTTTTGGAGCCTATTGTTAAGGTTGAGGTTACCACACCGGATGAATTTATGGGAGATGTGATTGGCGATCTTTCGAGTAGGAGAGCCCAAATACAGGGTACTGAAGAAAGAGCCGGTTTGTCCGTAATTAATGCAATGGCTCCTTTGGCTGAGCTTTCGGGTTACGCAACAAGACTTAGGTCGCTATCGCAAGGAAGGGCGAGTGCTTATATTGAACCAAGCCATTATGAAGAAGTGCCGGCAAATATTTCTGTAAATATTGTTTCTCAGTCCGGCAGGGGATCTGCCTCTTGACAAGGCTTGGCGGCATTGTAATAATACGCTTAATTTCCGCAAAAGGCGGAAGTGATTTTTCGCCTAAAATTGGGGCTTGAAAAAGTTTAAAAGATATAATAAATTAACTATCATGGCATCAGATACAAAACAAAAGTTTGAAAGAAACAAGCCGCATGTAAACGTCGGCACTATAGGGCATGTTGATCACGGTAAAACCACTTTAACTGCTGCAATTACCAACGTTCTTTCAAAGCAGCCCGGCAACAGCACTAAACCTTTTAAATTTGAAGATATTGATAATGCTCCTGAGGAGAAAGAAAGAGGAGTAACAATAAATATATCTCATATTGAATACGAAACGGAAAAGAGACATTATGCTCACATCGATGCTCCTGGTCACGCCGATTATATTAAAAACATGATTACGGGCGCGGCCCAGATGGACGGAGCTATTTTGGTTATATCCGCTGCTGATGGACCCATGCCTCAAACGAAGGAGCATGTTATTTTGGCACGACAAGTTAATGTTCCTGTTTTGATTGTGTTTCTAAACAAGGTTGATACGGTTGATGATCCTGAGATTATTGATTTAGTTGAGGATGACGTACGGGAGCTTCTTAAGAAGTACGAATACCCAGGTGATGAAGTTCCTGTTATTCGCGGATCCGCTCTAAAAGCTTATGAAGGTGACCCAGAGGCTGAAAAGCAAATTTTGGAGCTTATGAAGATAGTTGATGAGTATATTCCCGATCCCAAGAGAGAGACTGATAAGCCTTTTTTGATGCATGTTGAAGACGTATTTTCTATTAAAGGACGAGGAACAGTAGCCACGGGACGTGTTGAGAGAGGGAAGCTTACTGTTAATGAGGAAGTTGAGATTGTCGGTATAAGGGATACTCAAAAGACTGTTGTTACCGGACTTGAGATGTTTAGAAAAACTTTGGATGAAACCCAAGCGGGAGACAACGTAGGGGTTTTACTAAGAGGAATTGAGAAAGATCAGATTGAGAGAGGCCAGGTAATTGCAAAACCCGGATCTGTAACTCCTCATACCGAGTTCGAGGCGGAAGTTTATATTTTATCCAAAGATGAGGGGGGAAGGCATACGCCATTCTTTACCGGATATAAGCCGCAGTTTTTTGTACGAACTGCGGACGTTACCGGCGAAGTTACCCTTCCTGAGGGAATTGAGATGGTTATGCCGGGTGATAGCGCTAAAATGAAGGTTAAGCTTATTACTCCGGTTGCAATGGAGGAGGGGCTAAGATTTGCGGTTCGTGAGGGTGGAAAGACGGTTGGTGCAGGAGTAATCACCAAAATAATAAAATAAAATCTTCGCACTTTAATTAAAATGGCTATAGGACGCATTAGGGTGAAACTTAAGAGTTATGACCATCGAGTAATTGATGAAGCTGCTTCTAAGATATTGGATACGGCCATGGCAAGCGGGGCAAAGATAGCAGGCCCTACGCCGCTTCCTACAAAAAGAACTATTATACCTGTTCTTGAATCCCCGTTTAAGCATAAAGACGCGCAGGAGCATTTTGAAATCCTGGTTCATAAAAGGCTTATTGATATTCTTGAACCTACAGAAAGAACTATCGATTCTTTATCTAATTTAGATCTTCCAGCAGGAGTTTCGGTTGAGATTAAGATGTAATGGGGAGTTTTGTCTCAAGAGGTGGAGAAAAGCTTCAAGCGGCTTTGGAAGCTTTTAATATTAATTCCGACGGTTTAATAGCTGCTGATTTTGGTGCTTCAACGGGTGGGTTTACAGATTGCCTTTTGCAAAATGGCGTTTTACGAGTATATGCAGTTGATACATCTTATGGTGAGCTTCACTGGAAGCTTAGGAATGATCCGCGAGTTGTTGTGAAGGAGCGGACTAATGCAATGCACGTAATTTTACCTGAAAAGGTAGATATAATTGTGATTGATACCGGTTGGACTAGACAAGAAAAAATTATTCCAAATGCTCTAAAGAATTTAAAAAAGAATGGGTTGATTATAACTTTGATTAAACCTCATTATGAAGCTAATCCCAGCTTGATTCGTAAAGGTAGGCTTTCTGATGAGAGCGTTGAACAAGTACTTTCTGCCGTAAAACTCAACGTTGAGATGCTTGGAATTTGTGTTTCTAAGATTATTGAATCTCCGATTACCGGAGGACGCGCCGGCAATCGGGAATTTTTAGCTCTTCTTGCTTGATTAACGGCTATTTGATATAATCAGCCTCACATGGAGGTGGTTTTGATATAGACCTCTAGAAACTGGTCGGAGAGCCGAGATTGGGCGCCTCTGGCGCTTTTTTTAATGCATAAAAGCCATGTTAAATACTATTTTGGGACAAAAAACAAAAATGTTACAGGCATTTGTTGAGAATGCTAGAGTTCCCGTGACCGTGGTGAAAGCGGGACCTTGTGTGGTTACGCAGATAAAGAATTTAAAGCGGGACGGATATTGGGGTGTTCAGCTTGGTTTTGGTGAAAAAAAGGTAAAAAATATTACAAAACCAATGAGAGGACACTTAAAAGGCGCTTTTGAAGGCAAGAAAGCGCCTTCTTTTTTGGTGGAGATAAGAGTTGATGAAGAGCCAGAATTTAAAGTTGGTGACAAGATAGAGTTAAATCAAGTGCTTTCGGAGGGAGATTTGGTTTCCGTAACAGGCAAATCTAAAGGAAAAGGTTTTGCAGGAGTAGTAAAAAGATGGGGATTTGCGGGGGGCCCTAAAACTCACGGGCAGTCTGACAGACATCGTGCGCCGGGGTCTATCGGACAGGGAACAGACCCTGGTCGTGTAAGAAAGGGCAAGAAAATGGCCGGAAGAATGGGACATGATAGGGTTACCGTTAAAAATTTGAAGGTTATTAAACTTGATTCCGAAAGGGGAGAGGTTTATTTATCAGGTTCTCTTCCCGGTTCAAAAATGACTCCTTTGATAATTAAAAAGATTTCATCGGGTGAGGGTGTTCCCAAGAAAGGAGAGGAAAATGCCGAAAGTTGATAAATACGCGGTTGGTGTAAAAGCAAAGTCAATAGGCGAGATCCCTTTGGACTTATTCGAAAAAGAAGAGAATGATTATTTGGTTGCTCAAGCTATGCGTGTTTATACAAACAGGGCCCATAAAGCTTTGTCTAAAGTTAAAACAAGAGGCGAGGTTTTACTGACTAAATCCAAGTGGTATAGACAGAAAGGGACTGGGAGAGCAAGACATGGGGCAAAATCAGCCCCTATATTTGTGGGCGGCGGCAAAGCACACGGTCCGAGAGGTATTAAAAGAGAGCTTGAACTGCCTTTGAAGATGAAGAGAAAAGCTCTTGCGATTGTTTTAAATAGGAAACTGAAAGATAAAAAAATATTTCTTATTGACGGAGTGGCAAAGATTAAAAAGACAAAGGAGTCGTATGAGCTTGTCCGACGAATAGCGGGGGATAAAATGGCAAGAACAACCGTAGTTTTATCGATGAAAAATAAGGATAAGGCAAAGTTTTTTAGAAATATTGATAATTTATCCGTTTTGGTTTTTGAAAGTCTTAATGCATACAGTGTATTTTATGGCGGTTTGCTTTTGTTTGATGCCGATGTGTTTAAGGCAGAAAAGAAAGAGGAGAAGAAGAAATGATAAAAATAAAGCCGGTATTAACAGAAAAGAGTATTGCCGATGCGAAGAATGGCAAATATACATTTTGGGTTCCCCGCGGGCTTAATAAGCCGAAGATAAAGAAGGTTATTGGTGAGATTTTTGGAGTTTCTGTTAAGACTGTTTCGGTAATGAATTACAAAAGTGTTGTTAAAACTAGTATGTGGAGAAGGAGAAAGACGGTCCAACCTGCTAGAAAAAAAGCGGTTGTTGTGCTAAAGGGCAAGGACAAAATTGACCTTTTTGCAGGGGAGGAGAAGAAGAAAAAATGAGTAAGTTGATTCAAATTTTACCAAAAAAGTCGGGGCGATCTCGCGGTAAAGTTACTGTAAGACATCAAGGTGGGAGACATAAAAGGTATTTGAGAAAAATAGATTTTAAACGTGATAAAAAAGATGTTTGGGCTACAGTTGAACGCGTTGAATATGATCCAAACAGGAATGCGAACGTGGCTTTGCTTCTTTATAAGGACGGGGAGAGAAGATATATAATTGCACCGGTTGGTTTGATTAAGGGACAGAGGGTGATTTCATCTGCTGAGGCTCCTATTGAGGTTGGTAATGCGTTGCCGCTTTCGAAGATCCCTGTGGGTACGAGCATACATAATATAGAAATAAGGCCTGGTAAGGGTGCTCAAATTGTAAAGAGTGCCGGTTCTTCGGCTGTGGTTCAGGGTAAGGAGAAAGATTTTGTATTAGTGCGGCTTCCTTCAAGTGAGATTAGAAGATTTGATCCATTGTGTTATGCTACTATTGGACAAGTTGGCAATGCCGATTTCCGAAGTATAAGAATCCCGAAAGCAGGTACAAAAAGAAGGCGTGGTATTAGACCTACGGTCAGGGGGACTGCGCAGCACCCTGGTTCTCATCCGCATGGAGGAGGGGAAGGAAGAAGCGGAGTTGGTCTTAAATACCCCAAAACTCCTTACGGCAAGCCTGCTGTCGGAAGAACGCGAAAAAAGGGAAAGTATTCGGATAGATTGATTGTTCAGAGGCGAAAGCCCGGCAAACATGGTAGTTAAAAAAAATGAGTAGAAGCATTAAAAAAGGACCGTATGTAGATGAGAGAATATTAAAGAAGGTTGCCAGTGGAATGGGTGAAAAAGCAAGCCCCATAAAAACTTGGGCACGAAGTTCTCAGATAGCACCTGAATTTGTGGGTAAATACTTTAAGGTTCATAACGGCAGAGTGTTTATAGATGTTTTTGTGTCAGAAGATATGGTTGGCCATAGATTCGGTGAATTTGCGCCAACAAGAACTTTTAGAGGACATGGTCAAGTGGTTAAGAGAATTATAGAGAAAACTTAATATGGAAGTAATTGCGAAAGAAAAATTTATTCGAACATCGCCGAGGAAGATTAGGCTTGTTGCGGATGTTGTGCGCGAAATGACTCCCGTACAAGCTTTGGAGATGCTGCCTTTTTTGAGAAAGAGGGCGGCTAAACCTTTATATAAGGCGATAAAAAGCGCGGTTGCAAACGCTAAAGTTAAGGGGCTTGTGGAGAAAGATTTGGTTTTTAAAGAGATAGAGATAAACGAGGGGCCGACGCTTAAGCGCGGCAGGGCCGTTTCAAGAGGGCAGTGGCATCCTATTTTAAAAAGGACAAGCCATATAAGAGTAGTTCTGAAAGGAGAGAAAAATAATGGGACAAAAAGTTAACCCCGTAGGTTTTAGGACAGGAAGATTTGTTAATTGGAAATCAAGATGGTTTTCGGACGACAAGCGATTTAAAGATTTTTTGATAGAGGATATTAAAATCCGTGGATTTTTGATGGAAAGACTTAAAACCGCCGGTATAAGTAGGGTGGATATTGAAAGGTTGCCAAAAAGTATAGCTATTTCTCTTACTGTTTCAAGACCCGGTGTAGTGATCGGAAGGGGTGGAACGGGCATAGAAGATTTAAAGAAAAAAATAATTGAAATAATAAAAAATGTTAGAGGAGAGTATCCAAAAGATTTGAGGGTGGATTTGCAGGTTACAGAGATTAAGAATCCGGAGCTGTCTGCTCATTTGGTTGCCGGAAGAATAGCATCCGAGCTTGAAAGAAGGCTTCCTCACAGGAGGGTGGTTGCCAAAAGCATAGAGCGGGTTATGCAATCCGGAGCTTTGGGGGTAAAGATAGTACTTTCCGGAAGGATAGGGGGGGCCGAAATAGCACGATCCGAGAAATATTATGAGGGTTCTATACCTACGCAAACTTTGAGAAAGAATGTTGATTATGCTCAAGTTCCGGCACTTTTGAAGAGAGGTTATGTTGGAGTAAAGGTTTGGATTTATAAATCCGAAGATAAGGAGTAAATAAAATGTTGCAACCGAAAAGAAGAAAATACAGAAAGGATTTTAGAGGAAGAAGAAAGGGTCTTTCTCAAAGAGGAAGCAGCCTTAGTTTCGGTGAATTTGGTCTTAAGGCTATGGGACGGGGATGGCTTAAGTCTAAGCAGATCGAGGCGGGAAGGCGAGCAATAACAAATACTTTGAAAAGAAAAGGTAGGGTGTGGATTAGGGTATTTCCCGATAAGCCCATAACGTCTCGTCCAGCAGGACAAAGAATGGGTCAGGGGAAAGGCGATATTGATACTTATGTTGCCGTGATTAAGCCGGGGAGGATAATTTATGAGGTAACAGGGCCTAATGAAGAAGTTGTAAAAAGCGCGATTTCCAAAGCGGGAGACAAGATGCCTTTTAAAACAAGGATTGTTGCAAAAGAGGATAGACTTAAATGAAGAAAAGAGAACTTAGCGATATTAGAAAAAGCACGATTAAAGAGCTTAAAGAAAAGGTTTTTAAGCTTAAGAAGGATGCTTTGGAAAGAAGTGTTAAAATATCATCTGGTGAGGAGAAAAATCTGAAATCGAAAAAAGCGCTTGCTTTAGATATTGCCCAAATTATGACTATAATATCAGAAAAGCAAAGGCAGAAAGAGAGTGAGAAAAAGAAAGGAGAAAAATGAAAATATTTACAGGTAAAGTTGTATCAACCAAGATGCCTAAGACCGCATGTGTAAGTGTAGATCGTGTGTTTGTGCATCCTGTTTACAAAAAAAGGTTTAGAAGGATAAAAAAATATTTTGTGCATGATGACATTGGGGTATCTGAGGGGGATATTGTTAATTTTTCCGATAGCAGACCTTACAGTAAAACAAAGAAATGGAAAATACTTGAGGTTGTTAGAAAGGATAAAAAAGATGGTACAGCTAAGAAGTAATTTGAATTTGGCAGATAACTCTGGAGCTAAAATGCTTCATGTAATTGGAGTTTCTACAAAGATCGGCAAAAAGGCAACAATTGGTGATGTTGTGCGTTGTGTTGTAAAAAAGGCGGATCCTGCGGGTGTTGTTTCAAACCGTGAACTTGTGAACGCTGTGATTGTTCGGACAAAGAAAGAAGTAAGAAGAGAGGACGGAAGTTATATAAGGTTTGATGATAATGCTGCTGTAATTATTGACAAGCAAGGTCTTCCTCGGGGAACGCGAGTCTTGGGACCTATTGCAAAGGAAGTAAGGGATGCCGGATATACAAAAATAGTTTCGTTAGCCAAGGAGGTAGTTTAATATGTTGAAGTATAAAGTTGGAGATAAAGTGGTAGTAATTAGCGGGAAAGATAAAGGGCGTGAGGGTAGTATTGAAAGAATTTATCCAAAAAAAGGAGTTGCTATTGTGAGTGATGTAAATATTTACAAAAAACATGTTAAGAAAGCTTTGGCAAGAGACGGCAAGGGAGGTATTTATGAGATACCAAGACCTATTGATTTATCAAAGTTAATGGTTGTTGATTCCAAAAGCAGTAAGCCAACAAGGATAGGTTTTAAAGTAGAGGGTGGAAAAAAACTGAGAATTAGTAAAAAGTCCGGTCTGATTGTAGACAAGAAATAAAAATATGAAGCAAAACAGATTAAATTTAAAAGAGGTTTACGAGAGCGAGGTTCGTTCGAAGCTGATGGATGAGTTTGGAATTAAAAACAAGATGGCTACACCTTATGTTTCCAAAATAGTTGTAAATATGGGAACGGGTGAGCTTTTGAAAAATAAAGAGGTTATGGATAAGCTTGTGAAAGATGTTTCTTTGATGTGCGGACAAAAACCGCATGTAAGGCGCGCCCGGATATCGGTTGCTGGGTTTGGTATCAGAGAGGGGAATCCTGTTGGTTTGAGTGTTACTTTAAGAAGACAGAAGATGTATGATTTTTTGGCAAGGCTTATAACTATAGTTTTGCCAAGACTCAGAGATTTTAAGGGATTATCTAAAGGCAGTTTTGATGGGGATGGAAATTACACAATAGGGCTTGAAGAGTATTCCGTTTTTCCTGAGATTGGCATCGGGAGGACAGATAAAATGCAGGGGATAGAAATAACACTTGTTGTTAAGAATTCCGACAAGGAAAAATCGGAGAGGATGCTTTCTTTGATGGGTATGCCTTTTGAAAAGGAGTAAATATGGCAAAGAAATCAAAAGTCGTAAGAGAGACAAAAAAATTAAAATATAAGACAAGATATACAAATAGATGTCGAAAATGTGGACGTTCGCGCGGATATATGAGAAAATTCGGTCTTTGCAGGATTTGTTTTAGAGAGCTGGCACATAAGGGTGAAATTCCCGGGGTAAAGAAAGCGAGTTGGTAAAATGACAAATTATCCAATAGGAGATTTTTTGATAAAAATTAAAAATGCGGCAATGTCCGGAAACCGTGAGGTTGAGGTGGTTGCGACCAATTTTATTGTATCTGTTGCCAATGTATTAAAAAAACTTGGATATTTAGAAGAAGTCAAAAAAAAGGACAATATTTTATGGGTAGCTCTTGCTTTTCATAAAAAGGAACCTGTGCTTATTAATCTTAAACTTGTTTCTAGGCCAGGTCTTCGGACTTATATTAATTTTGATGAGCTTTCTAAGAGAAAGGGAGCATCTTTTTTGATAATTAGTACGCCGAAAGGAGTAATGTCCTCAAAAGAGGCGTTAAAGTCCGTGGTGGGAGGCGAAGTAATAGCGGAAGTTTGGTAAATTTATAAAATGGGAAGATTTGGTAGATTACCAGTTGAATTCGGAGAGAACGTTAAGGTTGATATTAGCGGCTCTAATATTTTGATTAGCGGGCCGAGAGGGAGTATCGCCCGAACTATTCCAAGTGGGGTTGAAGTCAAAATAATTGATAATAATTGTATAGTTGTTGAAAAACGAAAGAAAGGCAAATTTTTTGATGCGCTGCAAGGTACTGTAAAGGCTCATATAAGGAATATGGTTTATGGAGTGACTGAAGGGTGGAAAAGGTCTTTAGAGGTAGTGGGAGCCGGGTATCGGGTTGAGTTGAGGGGAAAGACTTTGGTATTGAGCGTGGGTTACTCGCATCCTGTTGAGTTTGATGTACCTGACGGGATTCGGGTAACTATTGAAAAATCGATAATTAATCTTGAAGGAATCGATAAAGACTTGGTTGGTGGTTTTGCTGCTAAAATTAGGGCAGCTAGAAAACCTGAACCGTATAAGGGTACTGGAATAAGATATATAGATGAAGTTGTTCGAAGAAAGCCCGGAAAGCAGGCGGCAAAGGCGGGAGCTGGTTAATTATGAAAAGCAAGCTAGAAAAAAGATATAGAAGAAAAAGAAAAGTAAGATCGAGAATATCGGGGAGTTTGGATAGACCCAGAATTAGTGTTTTTCGATCAAATAAGTATTTCTATTTGCAATTAACAAATGATGAAAAGAGTGAGACCTTAGCGCATGTTTTTGGCAAAGATCCTGTGGAAACAGGTAAGAAAATGCTTGAGCTTATGTTAAAAAAGAAGATAAAGCAGGCTGTTTTTGATAGGGGTGGATACAAATATCATGGAAATGTTAAAAAAATTGCAGAAGCGTTGAGGGAAGGGGGGATTAAATTTTAATGGATGAGTTTGATGAAAAAGTAGTTGAGATTAATCGTATATCAAAGAAAACAAAAGGTGGAAATACGATTCGTTTTAACGCTTTGGTGGTGGTTGGCGATAAAAAGGGAAAAGTAGGTGCCGGGCATTCTAAGGCTTTGGATGTGAGAGGGGCAATACAAAAGGCTTCTTCTTATGCAAAAAAGCATATGTTTGAGGTTCCGATTAAGGGTAAGACCATCCCTTTTGAAATAGAGAAAAAATTTGGTGCGGCACACATTATTCTTCGTCCGGCTCCTCCCGGAAGCGGAATAATTGCCGGTGGGCCGATGAGGGTTGTTTTGGAGTTGGCAGGAATTTTGAATGCTTCGGGGAAAATTTTGGGAACAAAAAACAAGAACGCGAATGTGAATGCGACACTTGAGGCCTTGAAAGATTTGTCCAGATTGTCAAAAAGAAGGGAGGAGAAGTGAAGAATGGATTTGCCAAAAATAGTGAATAAAAGCAAAAAAAGAAGGGGGAAAGGTTACGGGAGCGGAAAAGGCGGGCATACCAGTGGCCGTGGAACCAAGGGACAAAAATCCAGAGGAAAGATAGGCATTCTTTTTGAGGGTGTAAAGGTTAAAAAATCTTTATTAAGGAGGCTTCCCATTTCCAGGGGAAAAGGTAAATTCAAAGCAAAAGATAAACCTGTTGTTATTAAGACTGGTGAGCTTAATAAATTGAAGAGCGGAAGCGTACTTAATGTAAAAACTCTATCTGCTGCAAAACTTATTGAGGAGAAGAATATCGGGAAAGGTGGAGTTAAAATATTAGCAGGAGGGGAAAAGCTTGAAAAGAAAATTACTTTGGAATTGCCGGCTTCGAAGCGTGCTATCGAAATAATAAAACAAGCCGGGGGAAGCGTTAAATGATATCAAAAATTACAGACTTTTTTTCTAAAAGCATTAAGTCTCCCGCAGTAAGGAAAAAGATTTTGATTACTGCTGTGATCCTTGTTTTTTTTAGATTTGCAGCCCATATTCCTGCTGCCGGGATAGATAGGACTTCTCTGAGGGTTCTTTTTGGGGGAAGTGCTTTGCTTTCTCTATTAGATGTATTTTCTGGAGGAACGCTTGCTAATTTTTCAATAATGGCTTTGGGTCTTACGCCTTATATTAATGCGTCGATTATTATGCAATTGCTTACTTTTGTGGTGCCTCGATTTGAAGAGCTTTCAAAGGAGGGTGAGTTTGGGCAGGAAAAGATTAATCAATACACAAGATTTATTACGATTCCGCTTTCGGTTTTTCAGGCATTTGGAATGTACATGCTTCTTAAAAGCCAGGGGGTAATTCAGGGGCTTTCTGCTCTTTCCTTGGTTGCGCTCGTTGTTACCATGGTGGCGGGCACGATGCTTGCTATTTGGATGGGCGAGCTTATTACAGAGTACGGTGTTGGGAACGGGGTATCTTTTTTGATATTTGCGGGCATAGTTGCCAGGCTTCCGGTTTCTGTGGGTAGATCTTTTTCTACTTACCAATCCCAGAATTTATTTAGTTTATTGATTTTTGCCGCACTTTCTGTAGTTACAATAGCTCTTATTGTTTTTGTAAATGAGGCTACAAGAAAGATTCCTATAAATTATGCCAGGCAGTCGAGACGGGTTGTTAGCGGTATTAATTCAACCTATATTCCCTTGCGTGTTAATCAAGCCGGGGTAATACCGATTATTTTTGCGGTTTCTTTAGTTTTAATACCTTCTATGTTGGGGCAATTTTTAGGTGCGGTAGAAAATCCGGGTGTTTCAAGTTTTGCAAATCGACTGGTTACGCTTTTTGATCCGCAATCTTTTTTGTATAATGCGTTTTATTTTCTTTTGGTTGTTGGTTTTACTTATTTTTATACTTCGGTAGTTTTTAACCCAGAAAAAATTTCGGAAAATTTACAAAAAAATGGCGCGTTTATTCCGGGAATAAGGCCAGGAAGCCATACTGTCAAATATTTGAACTACGTGCTTAATAGAATTACTTTGGTTGGTGCCGTGTTTTTGGGACTTGTGGCCATTCTACCTTCTTTGATGCAAGCTTTTTTAGGAATATCGAATCTTGTTATCGGAGGCACAGGGATACTTATTGTTGTTTCTGTGGTACTTGAGGTGACTCGAGATCTTGAAGCTCAGCTTGTGATGCGTAAATATGAGGGAATATTAAGAAAATGAATTTAATAATAATGGGGCCTCAGGGCTCGGGAAAAGGAACACAGGCTGATCTTTTGTCTGAACGAATGGGATTTTATCATATTGAAAGCGGAAAACTTTTGCGAGAATTAGCGCAGAGGGATAGTGGAGTTTACGAGCTTATTTACAAAAAGGGTGAGCTTTATCCTGATGAGAATACGCTTAATTTGATTGCTCAAGATTTGAAGGCAAATAATTCTCTAAAAAAACGGAAAGTTTTTGACGGGTTCCCTAGAACCAAAAGCCAATATTCGATTTTGAAGAGGTGGTTATCCAAGATTAATCAGAGGATTGATCTTGTTGTTTATATTAATATAAGCGAGGAGGAGACGGTTAAAAGGCTTTCTGCCAGAAGAACCTGTGTTAAGTGTGGAACTGTTTATAATCTTATTACTAATCCTCCGAGTAATCCGGGTAGATGTAAATGCGGGGGGCGTTTAGTGCAAAGAGCCGATGATAAAAAGGAGACTATTAAAAAGAGGCTTAGTTTGTTTAAAAGAGAAACCAAACCACTTATTTCGGAGATAGAAAAAGATGGGATTTTGATCGAAATTGATGGAGAACGTCCGATTGAAGAGATTTTTTTGGATATTAAAAATGCTATAGAAAAGGTTAAAAATGAATAAATTGAGTATAAAAAGTAAAAAGGAATTAGATATTATGAGAGAGGGTGGCAGAAAGCTTTCGAGGGTGAAGCATGAGGTTTCGAGCCTTGTTCGCTCTGGTGTAAGTGCTTATGAGATTGAAGAAGCTGCTACAAATTATATAGAAAAGCTTGGCTGTGAGCCTTCTTTTAAGATGGTTCCGGGATATAAATGGTCGACATGTGTTAATGTGAATGAGGGAGTTGTCCATGGGATTCCTAAAAAGGATGTTATTTTTAGGGACGGAGATGTTGTAAGTATTGATCTTGGAATTTTTTATAAGGGGTTTCATACAGATACATCTGTGTCTTTATTGATAGGTGATAATTTGGAGAAAGAGAAGTTTTTAGAAGCGGGAAGAACAGCTCTTTCGGGAGCAATTTCTTCAATTAAATTGGGTGGCAAGATAGGGGACATTTCTTATGCAATTGAAAAAACCATAACTTCATTCGGCTATACTCCCCTTAGTTCGTTAACCGGACATGGAATAGGTAGGCGTTTGCATGAGGACCCGAGGATACCTTGTATTTTGGCCGGGACGCCGGATGAGTTTGTGGAGATTAAGGAGGGTATGGCTTTGGCGGTTGAGGTAATGTATACAATGGGCAGAGATGAGCTGGTTACAATGGGTGACGGTTGGACAATAAGCACAAAAGATGCTAAAATATCAGCGCTTTTTGAAGAGACCGTGGCCGTTTATGGCAACGGTCATGTTGTTTTGACTGAATAAATAATTATGGTATTAAAAAATACAATTTTAATTGGTGAAGTAACCGAGCTTTTGCCGAATACTATGTTTAGAATTAAGCTTGACGATGGGCGTTTGATATTGGCCGTGCCTTCAGGAAAGATGAGGAGAGGTTTTATGCGAGTTATGCCCGGAGATAAGGTAAAGGTTGAGGTAACTCCATATGATGAGAACAGGGGAAGAATTGTTTATAAGCTTGGAAAAAAGGAGGATTCATGAAAGTTAGATCATCTATAAAGAAAATATGCAATAATTGCAAAATAGTAAAAAGAAAGGGTGTATTGTATGTTATTTGTACAAACCCCAAGCATAAACAACGTCAAGGATAAAAATGGCTAGAATTGCAGGAATAGATTTACAGGACAGTTGGAGAGTGGGTTTCGCCCTTACAAAAATTAAAGGAATAGGCTGGAGCAGATCGGATGAGGTTGTAAGTTCGCTTAAGCTTGATCCGAGTCTTCGTGTGAAGGATCTTTCAAACGAAGATTTGACCAGGATTGCAGGTAAGCTTGAAGAATATGCTGTTGAGGGAGATTTGTTAAGAAAGGTAAGGGAGGATATTCAGAGATTAAAATCTATTGGAAGCTATCGGGGAATAAGACACACACGAGGTTTGCCGGCTAGAGGGCAGAGGACGAAATCTAATGCGAGAACTAAGAGGGGGAAGAGAAGAACAGTGGGTGCATTTAAGAAAGAGGCTCTTGCAAAGATGGGTCCGACCAAGAAGGAGGAAAAGTAAAATGGCTAAATCAAAAAAAGGGGGAACAAAAGTAGTTAAAACCGGAAAAATTTATATTTCCGCAAGTTTTAATAATACTCTTATAACAATAACAGACGAAGAAGGTGCTGCTATTTGTTGGGGTTCTTCGGGAAAGAGTGGTTTTAAAGGCACGAGAAAGGCAACTCCTTATGCAGCTACTTTGGCGGTTGAGCAGGTGGTTCGAAAAGCAGTTGAAGAATACGGTGTGAGTGATGCGGATGTTTATATAAAAGGGCCTGGTCCGGGAAGAGAGGCTTCCCTAAGGGCAATAAAGGCTGCGGGAATTAAGATTAATATGATTGCTGATGTTACACCTATGCCCCATGATGGGCCGAGGCCAAAGAAGAAAAGGAGGGTTTAAAACATGGGAAGGTACACGGGTCCTAAAGACAGATTATCAAGAAGAGAGGGTTTTGATCTTTTTTCAAAAGGTTCTAAGCTTACCCGCGTAAATGTTACACCAGGCGTGCACGGCCCGAAGGGTACTCGTAGAGCTGCTTCCCAATATGGAAGACAGCTTAGGGAAAAGCAAAAAGTAAAGAGATTTTACGGCCTTTATGAGAGACAGTTTAAAAGATATATGGCTCAAGCTTTGAAAACAAAGGGTAATACTTCGGATGCATTGTTTTCGATATTGGAAAAAAGACTTGATAACGTTGTTGCCAGATTGGGGTTTGCAAATACAAGAGCGCAGGCCAGACAGCTTGTAAGCCACAGACACGTATTGGTAAACGGCAAGAAAGTAAATATCCCGTCGTATTTGGTTAAAAAAGGTGATACAATAGCCCTTTCTTCGAAGGCTATTGAAATACCGTCGGTTGCCAAGCTTTTGAAGGAGAAGGATTTAAAGATTCCCGGTTGGTTAAAGAAAAAAGGAGCCGCGGGCAAGATTGATCGTGAACCTGTTAGAGATGATGTTAATGAGCCTTTTAATGAGGCAGATATAATTGAGTTTTATTCCAGATAAAATTGAGCGAGGAGGTGACGCATAATGGAGCCATTGTTTGAGATTAAAGAAGAAAAAAGCCAAGAAAACTACGCAAAGTTTGTTTTGAGCCCTTTGAAAGAAGGCTATGGATATACATTGGGGAACTCTTTAAGAAGAGTGCTTTTATCCAGCTTAAAAGGAGCTGCAATTACAAATGTAAAGATTTCAGGAGTTAAGCATCAGTTTTCTACTCTTAAGGGAATGAAAGAGGATGTTTTGGATTTTTTATTGAATCTTAAAAGGGTGAGTGTTTCTTATGACGGAGATAAGCCTTTAAAGGCGACATTAAGCGCAAGAGATGCGGGTGAGGTAAAAGCTTCGGATATTAAAATTTCTGGAGATGCGAAGATAGCAAATCCGGATCTTGTTTTGGCTAATCTTTCAAAGGGCGCTAAGCTTGACGTTGAGATGGAGATTAAAAGCGGTGTCGGATATCTTTCGGCTGATGAACGAGATGAGGATAAAGCTATTGGAATAATACCTTTGGATGCCAGTTTTTCCCCTGTTTTGCGCGTGAGCTATAAAGTTGAAGAAACCCGTGTGGGTAGGGTAACTAACTATGATAAGTTGACTGTTGAGATTTGGACTGATGGAACAATAGAGCCTGAGTTTGCTTTACGTTCGGCTGCCGAGATATTGGTTGCTTATTTTAATCAGATTGTTAATCCTAAAAAGGTAGAGAAAAAAGAGAGCGAGATAAAAGATGACGGACTTGGAATGGTAGGTAAGCTTTCGGTTGAGGAGATAGGCCTTCCTACTCGTGTAGCCAACGCTTTGAGTAAAGCTGGTTATGAAACTGTAGAAAAGCTTGTAAAGGCAGATCCGTCTGAATTGACGAAGGTTAGAAATCTTGGTGATAAGTCGATAAAGATAATTAACGCTGCTTTAAAGGAGAAGGGAGTAGAGTTTAATGCGTAAGAGGGTTTACGGAAGAAAGCTAAATAGATCACGAAGATCAAGAACGGCGCTTTTTAGATCTTTAATCCGTTCTTTGGCAAAAAACGGAAGAATTAAGACTACTTTGGCAAAGGCCAAGGCGGTTCAGCCCGAAGTGGATAAAATGATTGGCCTTTTAAAGCAAGAGACGGTTTCTTCCAGGAGGTCGGTTTATTCAAGATTGGGAAACGACAGGTTTACAACAGACGAGCTTTATAAGGTGAGCAAGTTTATGAAAGACAAAGTGTCTGGGTTTACGAAACTTACTCACCTGTCTTCCAGAAGCGGTGATAATGCCGAAATGGCGATGCTTGAGTGGTCAAGGAGCGTAGGCTCTTTAGAGAGTGAGAAAAAAAAGAGGGTTAAAAAGAGTATAAAGAAAGGAAAGGATGAAAAAGACGTACCAGCCAAAAAGTAAAGATGTTGTTCGTAAGTGGCACTTGATAGATGCTAAAGATGTAGTTCTTGGCAGACTTGCAACGCGTGTGGCGAATCTTCTTATGGGTAAGCATAAGAGAGTCTATGCGAACCATATTGATATGGGTGATTGGGTGGTGGTAATTAATTCAAAGGATATCAAAGTTACAGGAAGGAAAGAATCCCAAAAGATTTATTACAAACATTCGGGATATCCGGGAGGATTTAAAGAAGTTTCGTACGCAAAGTTAAAAAAAGAGCGGCCTGAGAGAATAATTGAACTTGCTGTATCCCGCATGCTTCCTAAAAATAGGCTTCAGAGCGTTCGTATGGGCAGATTAAAGGTGTTTGCTGGAAGTGAGCATGTTTATAAAGAAAAATTTGGAAAGGGGGAGAAAAACAATGCCAGCTAAGGGAAAAACCAAAAGGAACTATGTTTACGCCGTTGGGAGAAGAAGATCTGCTTCTTGTAGGGTGCGCTTATTTAAGGGAGATAAAGAAAGCGTTGTAAACGGAGAGGTAATTGGTAAGTATTTTCCAGGTGAGGTTATGAGAAAGGCTTGGCTTAGACCTTTTGAGGCTACCGGGACTTTAGGAAAATATTATATTAGTGCAAAAATAGTTGGTGGTGGGAAAAAGGGGCAGCTTGACGCACTTGTTCTTGCTATTTCCCGCGCATTTAGTAAGCTTGATACTGAAAAGTATAAGCCTCTACTTAAAAAGCAGGGGCTTTTAAGCCGCGATGCGCGTATAAGGCAAAGAAGAATGGTGGGCACAGGAGGGAAGGCGAGAAGAAAAAAGCAGTCTCCAAAGCGTTAATATTTGAATATTTTACCTACAGTTATTCCAATTAATACGGCTGTTCCGCCGAGAAGAAACATTTTTATTGCGTGTTTAAGAGAATTGATTTTTAGAAACTTGGCGCTTATTAACCCAAGAGAAAAAAGGCTGGTTAAGGATACGGCTATTGAAATTAGGAGCGCTTTTGACGGATTAAAGACCAGATACGGAATGAGTGGAATGAATCCTGAAAAAAAATACGCAAGAAGCATAATAATTGCTCCTTGTACGGAGCTTTTTTGAGAATTTTTTGTTTTGAGGAAATCTTCAGAAATATCTTGTGACAGATAGCTTCCTATGCCCATTGAAGTTGCTTCTACGAATATTAAAACAACACCTGTTAAGAAAATTTCGTTTTTATGTAGACCTGCCGTTGCTACACCAGAGAGTAATCCTAGCGTTGAGACTAAGCTATCTTCTACCCCGAAAACAAAGTTTCTTATATAAGACTCTTTTTTTTGGGCATTTATCATCTAGTATTTTTGATTTTATTATCTTCTGCTTTTACTGTTTTTTTGGCTTCGCTTTTTTCGGTATAGAAGTTCATTAGCGAGAATGTAATCATGCTTGCAAATATAACGCCTGTTGTGTTTACAAGAAACAAAAGAAAAGATCCGCTTATTAAGTCCCAGTTGAATTTAGCTATACCTATGCCGGTAGTTGCCAGAGGAGGAATTATTGCTACAGAAATTGCTATACCAGGGAGTGTTTCGTTTAGTTGGGGTTTTACTAAAGCAAAAGATCCGGCAAAGCCTACAATAAGAGCAATGATTGCATAAGAGAGAGTCGGATGCGCTCTGGAGACGATTTCTTGTGTGATGCTTGTAAACTGTGTTGAGAAGAGGAGCGTTGATATATTCGCTACTGTTATGGCAAGTGCTATGGATTTAACTAATGTCCAGAATGATCTTGAGATCAGTTTGAAATCGGCAATTGTAATACCCAGAGATAGGGAGAGAATGGGGTAGAGTATTGGGGCTATCAGCATGCTTCCGATTATTACGGAAACGTTATTTTGAAGTAGGCCGAATGTGGCTGTTAATATTGACAGGACTATCATTAAAAAAAAGTCCTGGCTTGGAGTGCTGCCTTTAATTAGCCTATCTACAGCCTCAGTTTTGTCGTTTTTTGTTAAGCTTGTAAAGAGGGTTATAGCCATATTATTGGTTTAATAATAGTCTATTTATGCGCTTTGGTAAACTTATAAAATTTGGCTACTTCTTGACAAGCTGGGGTGAGGTAGATTATTTTTAGCTTAGTCTAAGCAAAAATCGAGAGGGGGTGATATTAATGAATTCGGTACAGTTTTATGATGTTAAAAAGCGTGCGAAGGTAGATGTCCCGGCAAGTCAATGCTGGAAGACTAAATACGAGAGACAGACTAAAGACGGTGGGATGCAAGTAAGGTATGCTGTAAAAGCAGAAGTTGACGGGAGCAAACTTACTAAATTTGTAAGCAAAGATGCTTGGGACAGCCTGAGTTGCCCCGAAAAGTAAGATTGAAGCTTACTAAAAAACAAAAGCCCCGTTGGAGCTAACCTGCGGGGTTTTTGAATTTGAAGAAATTCAGTCGGGGTACCAGGAATTGAACCTGGACCGGACGCACCCCATGCGCCCATTCTACCTTTAAACTATACCCCGTTGATACTGATATTTTATCAGATTAATTTTTTAATTTAACTGCTCCTTTTCGAATGAGTCTTATTTTGTCTCCTACTACTTTAACTACAGTTGACGGTTCGCCATTTAGAAATCCTTCGTTTACATAGAAATCCACATTGTTTCCAAAATAGTTTTCTGCTTCTTCCACAGTTGTTGCAGGCTTTTTTCCTTCGGGGTTTGCCGATGTAGATATTAAGGGGCCTGTTTTTTCCAGAAGTTTTCTTAGATCCGGTTTATCCGGGATTCTAATGGCTAGGCTTTTTGTTCCTTTGTGAAGGTATTTGAAAAGGTTTTCTTTGGCAGGCAAGATTACGCTTATTTTTCCCGGCCAAACTTTATCTAAAAATTTTTTAATTTTGGGGGACGTGCCAATTTTAAAGATTGCAAGATCAAGAGGAGATGAAATAAGGATAACGAAAGGTTTATGGCTGTCTCTTTTTTTGATTTTGTATATTTTTTCAATTGCTTCCGGGATAAAGACGCTTGCATGAATCCCGTAGATTGTGTCTGTCGGAAGAATACCTATTTTTCCTTCTCTTAAGAGTTTTACAATTTTTTGGTTATCCAGGTTTTTTGAGTCCATTTGATGCTTGTATTATCCTTTAGTATGTGCTAAAAGTAAAGCCAAATGCCAAGGGGTAAGAATAAAAAAGAGGAAAAAGTGAAATCGGATTCTTCTTCCGGATCTTCTCAGAAACTTGCCGCTATAAAGCTTGCGATGGAGCAGATCGAGAAGCAGTATGGACGAGGATCAATTATGAGGCTTGGAGAGCGCGCCAGACAGCTTAAGGATGTTGATACAATTCCGACGGGGTCTATTGCTCTTGATTTGGCTCTTGGAGTAGGCGGGCTTCCGAGAGGCAGAATAGTTGAAATTTACGGACCCGAGGCTTCGGGGAAGACTACTCTGGCTTTGCATGTTGTTGCCGAGGCTCAGAAACGGGGCGGGCAGTGTGCTTTTGTAGATGCGGAGCATGCGTTAGATCCTACAAGAGCTGAGACTATAGGTGTTAATCTTGACGATTTGCTTTTAAGCCAGCCGGATACAGGAGAGCAGGCTCTTGAAATAACTGAGACTCTAGTAAGATCGGGAGCTTTGGATGTGGTGATTGTTGATTCGGTTGCCGCATTAGTTCCGAGGGCTGAACTTGAGGGTGAGATGGGTGATGCCGTGATTGGGCTTCAGGCAAGGCTTATGAGCCAGGCACTAAGAAAGCTTACGGGCGCAATTAATAAGAGTAAGACGATTCTTATTTTTACAAATCAGATTAGACAAAAGATAGGTGTGATGTTTGGGAATCCCGAGACAACGCCTGGTGGGCTTGCATTAAAATTTTATTCATCGGTCAGGCTTGATATCAGAAGGATTGAGACTCTTAAGGAAGGAGATCAGGTTTTTGGTTCGAGGCACAGAGTTAGAGTTGTTAAAAATAAAGTTGCCCCTCCGCTTCGTGTTGCTGAGTTTGACATTGTAAATGATGAGGGCATTTCAAAGCTGGGTGGAATTTTGGATGTTGGAGTGGAAATGGGGATTGTTGAAAAAAAGGGCTCGTTTTATTCTTATAACGGAAAAACTTTTGCCCAGGGAAAGGAAGCGGCGAAGGAATACTTGAAGGCAAATAAAAAGATTTGTGATGAGATAGAAAGAAAAATTAGAGAGGTTCTTGTTTCTGGTAAAGATTTGCCTAAAGAGCTGGGTGATGAAAAAGAATGATAATGAGTTTGATCTTTTTTGGGAAAAGTGTGTAAAGTTTGCTACTTTAAGGCCACGGAGTGAAAAAGAGCTTGACTATTGGTTTGAGAAGAAAAATATTGAAAAGGTTTTGGTTCAAAGTTTAAAAAAGAAACTTCGTGATTTCGGACTTTTGGATGATCGTGAGTTTTGTGAATGGTGGATAACGCAGAGAATGGAGTTTCGTCCACGATCCAGAAGAGGACTTATTTATGAGCTTTCCCAAAAAGGCATTAAAAGAGAGCTGGTTGAAGAAGTTTTGAAAACGATAGATTTTGATGAAGTTAGCTTGGCAAAAAAAATTATAGAAAAGAATTCTTATCGTTGGGAAAGGCTTGGTGAGCGTGACAAAAAGAGAAAAATAGGAGAATTTTTGAGCAGACAGGGGTATTCTTGGGAGGTAATTAAGAAGGTAAGCGGTTGAAAAATATGTTTTTAGAGAGTAAAATTATAGACGAAGGAAAGATTATGGGGGAAGATTTTAGATTTAAGTCTCCATCATTTTTGCAGGCCGGAAGTTAAGAAAATACGGTTTTTCCTTCGTTTGGTTTTTATTTAATAAATTATGGTTAAAAGTGAAGAAAAATTAAAAGAAGAGCTTATTAAAAAACTTGAAGATGTGTCCCGCATGAGTCGCGAGGAGGCAAAAAAGCAGCTTTTGGCAGAAGTTCAAAATGAACTTACTTCCGAGATTGCAAAAAGAATAAGAAATGCCGAGGACAGAATAAAACAAGAGGCAAACGAAAAAGCTCGAGAGATACTTGTGGATGCAATGAAACACGGTGCTACCGACTATGTGGCTGAGTATACGCTTTCGTCCGTGGCTTTGCCTAATGAGGAGGCTAAGGGAAGAATAATCGGTAAAGAAGGCAGGAATATTAGAGCTTTTGAGAGGGCAAGCGGAGTTGAAATAGATCTTGACGAGGGCAATGAAATAAAACTTTCAAGTTTTGATCCAATCAGACGTGAAATTGCAAAGCGTGCTTTGGAGATCTTGATTAAAGATACGAGAATACAGCCATCGAGAATTGAAGAGGTAGTTGAGCGGGTAAGGGCTGGTATGGATGATGTGCTTTTGGAGGAAGGAAAAAAGATTGTGGAAGCGGTTGGCGAATACGGGCTTCCTCTGGAACTAATTAGATTGATTGGAAGATTTAGATTTAGAACTTCTTACGGCCAGAATCTAGCGATTCACACTATTGAAGAGACGAAGATTGGTATGGCTATCGCTCGCGAACTTAATGCTGATTTGGAATCTGTGCGTCTTGGTGGGCTTTTGCACGATATCGGAAAGGTGGTTACGGATGATGAAGGGAATCATATACAAAAGGGTGTTGAGATTGCTAAAAAATTTGGAATACCCAAAAAAGTTGTGTCAATAATTGCCGAGCATCATGAAGATAGGCCTTTTTCTTCTATTGAATCGGTGATAGTTTGGATAGCCGATGCGATTTCGGGTTCAAGACCGGGTGCCCGTTATGAGCCTCATGAAGACTATGTGAAACGCATGAAGGCTATAGAGGAGATAGCTTCGCGATTTGAGGGGGTAGTTGAGGCTGTTGCGTTTCAGGCTGGCAGGGACGTGCGGGTAATTGTTAATCCGGAGGAGGTTGATGACGATAAGTTGACGATACTTGCGAGAGATATTGCAAAGAGCCTTGAGAAAGAAGCAAATTATGCAGGACAGATAAAAGTGACTGTTTTGAGAGAAACAAAAGCTTCTGAGACAACAAGTGCCAAATAGCTTGACAATTTGGGTTAATTGGTTTATGATTTTTTTAGAATATGACAAAGAGACAGCTTATAGATCAGGTTGCCAGAAAGGCACATTTGCCCAAAAGGGCTGCTTCAGAAGCTGTAGATGTATTTCTTGATGAAGTCGGTAGGGTTCTTGCAAAAGGTGAAAAGGTTGTTCTTTCGGGATTTGGGACGTTTAAAGTTAAAAGAATGGTGGGAAAAACAGTAAAGATCCCTAATACCGAAAAGTTTGTAACGGTTAAATCTCATAGACTTCCGAGATTTACTCCCGGTAAGGCCCTCAAAAGAAAAGTTGCGCGATAGAATCTTCATAAATGCTATAATTTTTTAGATGGAGAGAGCGATTATTGTTGAACGCTTGGTTAAAAATTTTGAAGTAACCGAACGTAATGCGGGTTTTTGGGAGGCTTTAGGCTCTTTGATTAAGCCGAAGAAAAAAACAGTTGAGGCTCTAAAGGGTGTTTCTTTTTCGGTTTCAGAGGGAGAATTTATTGGGTTAATCGGTCCGAATGGAGCCGGTAAAACAACTATTTTGAAGATACTTTCTGGAATACTTTTTCCAACACACGGCTTTGTTCAGGTTATGGGATACACGCCCTGGGAAAGGAAAGAGTCTTATCTTAAAACAATATCCATGGTTATGGGACAGAAGAACCAGCTTTGGTGGGATCTTCCTGCAACAGACACTTTTGAGCTGAATAGAAGGATATATGACATTCCCGATAGGACTTATCAGAAGAATTTGCGTGAACTTGTTAATCTTCTTGGAGTGGAGAAGTATGTGAAGAGGCAGGTAAGAAGGCTTTCTTTGGGTCAGAGAATGCGGCTTGAGCTTGTTGCCGCTTTGATACATAAGCCAAAAGTTGTTTTTTTGGATGAGCCGACGATTGGGCTTGACGTAATTGCACAGAAGAAACTTAGAGATTTTATTAAAAAGTACAACAGAGAGCATAAGGCTACAATTATTCTTACGTCGCACAACATGGATGATGTGATTGAGCTTTGCAGGCGTGTAATTGTAATTAATGAAGGGGAGATTGTTTTTGACGGAGATTTAAAGGATCTTATTGCTAGGCATGCGAAGGAGAAGGTGATAAAGTTTTCGGTATCTTCGGAGATTGATACCAAGAAGCTTGCTAAGGTGGGAAGGGTGGGAATTGCAAAATATCCTTATTATGAGCTTTATGTTTCAAGGTCTGTTTCTAAGGTAGCTGCATCAGAGCTTCTTTCTAGTTTTCCTGTTTCGGATTTAACGATTGAAGAGGAGCCGATAAATGAGATTGTGGGTAAAGTTTTTTCCTCGAATGCATAAATATTTTAAGCTTTACAGCGTAGCATTTCGGCAAGAGTTTGCCTACCGCGCTAATTTTTTGACTTCGCGATTGCGAAATTTGTTTCAGATATTTTTGGTTTTTTATCTTTGGAGTAGCGTTTTTTCTCAAGAGCAGGATTTTTTTGGCTATGATAGGGCGAGAATTTTAACTTATGTATTTGGAATACTTATTGTTCGATCTTTGGTATTAACTACGCACGCAACAGAGGTTGCTGGTGAGATAGCGCGCGGAGATTTGACCAATTATCTAGTTAAACCCATTAATTATTTTTATTATTGGTTTAACCGTGATATTGCGGTTAAGTTCCTTCATTTGTTTTTTTCTTTTTTTGAGTTTTTAGCCCTTTTTTATATACTTCGCCCCCCGTTTTTTATACAGACTGAACCGGTAGCTATAATCGGATTTTTACTATCTTTGATAATTGGAATAGTTTTGTTTTATATGATTGTTTTTATTGCCGGACTGGTGCCTTTTTGGGTTCCTGAGGCTAGTTGGGGAGTTCAGTTTGTTTTGATTTTCGTTGTTACTGAGTTTTTAAGCGGAGCGCTGTTTCCTCTTGATATATTGCCGAGACAAATTATGGATATACTTTCTTTCACACCTTTTCCGTATTTACTTTTTTACCCTATAAAAATTTATCTAGGCCAGATTGGCTTATTTGGGATTTTGAAAGGCGCTTTGGTTGGTTTTTTGTGGATTTTGATACTAAACTTTTTTATGAAGAAGGTTTGGGCAGCAGGAATCCGGGTTTATAGAGCGGAGGGAAGGTAAATTGGAGAAGCTAAAATATTATTTGTTAAGCTGGATTATAATGACGAAAAACTCTTTTTTGTCCGTTTTGTCGCAGAAGAAGGTGCTTGCGCTTTTTTTGGTAGGAAAGATTGTTCGTTTTTTGTTTTTTTATCTTTTTGTTTATTATTTAATTCGTGAAACGGGTAGCCTGGCCGGATATAATTTTCATCAAACTATTTTTATATTTTTGACATTTAATTTGGTAGATATTTTAGCTCAGTTTTTGTTTCGGGATGTGTACAGATTCAGGCCGAAGATAATTTCCGGCGAGTTTGACCTTACGCTTCTTAAGCCGCAGAGCGCGCTTTTCCGATCCATGATGAGCGGGGCAGATGTAATTGATTTTGTTACGCTACCTTTTATCTTTTCTTTAACTATTTATTTTGCGTTGTTTTTAGACCCCGGTGTTTTGGAGGTCGTGCTTTATACTGCTTTGGTTATTAACTCTCTTTTTATAGCAAGCGCATTTCATATTTTGGTTATGGCTTTGGGAATAATTATTTTGGAGGTTGATTATTTGATTTGGATTTACAGGGATGGGCTTAATCTTGGGAGATTTCCAATAGAGATATTCGGCCGAAATATGAGGGGCTTTTTGACTTACTTAATTCCTCTTTTTACGATGATAACGGTTCCGTCTAGGGTTATGATGGGGGTTATTGACTTTGGTGTAGTTGCCGTTTCTTTTTTTGCGGGGGTAATTTTGTTTTTTTTATCGCTTAGGTTTTGGAGAGTTGCTTTGAGGCGCTATACCAGCGCGAGCAGTTAACCAGTGCTTTTTGGATTTTGGCTTTTTCGGGATTCGTTTCTCTTTTTTACCAGTTCGCCTAGATTACGTTCTGCTTCTATTTTTTCAAGTTCTACAAACATTTTTGCGAGTTTTTGGATCTGGGGATTGTTTGGAGGAAGATTTTTTTTGCACAAATATACATAAAATCTTTGAAGCACAGTATCCACTCTGTCGAGATTGGGGATATTAAGAGTTTGCCAAATTATGTCACAGCTTTTTTGGTAGTCATTTATGATTTCTTCTTCGGGAATGTTTTCAAAACCATGCATTACTTTTAGCGCTTTTATCCTTGCCCGTTCACCAAGAGCTACTGCCAATACGCTTTGGGATGCGTTTAGAAGTAATGGATTTGATTCTCTCTTTGCCTCAATTGCTTTTTTTTGGCCTATTTCTATCGCTTGTTGGTAGTAATACTGAGCGAGGTCTAGATTGTTTTTTGAAACTTTTGGTCTTCTTTCATATGTTCTTGCGATATTTCGTGCTCTTTCTGCATTCCACACGATTGGTCCGTGTGGAGTTCGGTTTATGTTTTCAAGCCTATCTGAATAAGCGTTTAGTTTATCGAGCCAATCTAATGCTTGGTCAAGAGCGCTATTTCGTTCTTCGTCGGATTTTAAAGTGTGGGCTGCCATGCTTTCCAGGGTGCCGGATGCCATAAGCGCGGAAAGGGCGACTAGAATTGTTGAGTCGGCTTGGTCGGGATCGTTTGATCTTGATAAAAGAGCTGTTGCTTCGTTAAATGCTGTAGTTGCTATATCAAGAACATCTTGGTAATTTTGATTTTTGGCTGTTTCCATTTCACCGCCAGCGGCGGCTCTTTTTTCTTCCGCAAATCCAAGAGTTTGGCTAAGTATATCTTGGGCTTCTTTTACCGATAAACTGTATTCAATACTCATTGTTTTATATTATACTATAGGAATGATTGGAAATAAAAAGGTTTTTATTGTTTGTGGGCCGACGGCGACAGGGAAAACCGATTTGGCGATTTATCTTGCTAAAAAGTTTGAAGGAGAAATAGTGAGTGCGGATTCGAGGCAGGTTTATAAGGGGATGGATATAGGAACGGGTAAGGATCTTCCAAAAAATTCCAAATTCAAACTTTCAAATCTCAAAGCGGGGAAGGAGGCGGTTGGATATTATAAAGTAGATGGTTTGAGAATTTGGGGATATGACCTCGTTGATCCTACCAATTTTTTAGAAAAGAATTTTAGCGTCGCACAATATCGAAAGATAGGGGAGAGAATAATTGCTGATATTTTAGCAAGAGACAGGCTTCCGATTATAGTAGGTGGAAGCGGGCTTTATATTAATGCTTTGATTTATGGGATGGAAACTTTTCAAGTTAGTCCTAACTTCAGGCTTCGAAAAAAACTTTTTGATAAAAGCGCTGATTATATATTTTCCTTGTTAAGAGAACTTGATTCTAAGAAAGCATTGGAAATGAATAATAGCGATAGAAAAAATAAAAGACGCCTTATAAGGGCAATTGAAATAGCTCGAAGTAAGCACAAAATTGAAAATTTGGAAAGAAAGCCTAATTATCAAATTTTGACCGTTGGGATTAAATTGGAAAGGGAGAAGCTTAAAAACAGAATACGAAGACGTGTGCAAAAGCGTGTAAGGAGTGGGATTTTTAATGAGATTGAGAATCTTTTGAAATCCGGTGTTTCGTGGGAAGATCAGTCTATGCAAGCTTTGGGTTATAGGCAGTGGAGGGGATATTTTGAAGGTACAGAAAGCCGTGAAGATGCTATTTGCCGATGGATAAATGAGGAATGCAAGTACGCAAAGAGACAGATAACATGGTTTAAAAAGCAAGAATTTATCCGCTGGTTTGATGGTGGCTCTTCTTTATTACGAAATCAGGTAGAAAAAGAGGTAAAAAGATGGTATAAATATAAAGTATAAATATGCCAAGGAAGATTGAAATATCTCACAGAACAATTGTTTTTACAGTATTTTTCCTGACTTTTTTGTGGCTTCTTTATCTTATTAAAGAGGTTATTTTACAGATTTTTGTGGCCTTGCTTATTATGACGATACTTAATCCGACGGTTAGCAAACTTCATAGGAATCTAAAAATGCCAAGGACAGTCGCCGTGATTTTTGTTTATTTGATTGTTTTTGGCTTATTGATCAGTTTTTTTGCGCTTCTTGTTCCACCTTTAATTGAGCAAACGGGTAGTTTTGCAAACAGTATCCCGGAGTATGTGGAGGAGCTTAAAGTTCCGGAATTTGTAGCACAGGGAATCTCAAATGAGGCAACAAGCCAGCTTGCAAGACTCCCCTCTCAGCTTATAAAAATGAGTATCGCAATATTTTCGAATGTTTTAGCTATTTTTTCTGTGTTTATTTTTGCATTATACTTTTTAATTTTTAGAGAGCGGCTTGATGAACAATTAAGCGCCTTTTTTAAAAACGAAAAGAACGAGAAAAAAATTGAAAGGGTGATTGACAAGCTTGAATTAAGGCTTGGAGGCTGGGCTAGAGGCCAGATTGTGCTTATGGTGGTTGTGGGGCTTGCACATTACATCGGTTTTGTAATCATAGGTCTTCCTTTTGCAGTACCGTTGGCTCTTTTAGCCGGTCTTTTTGAGATAGTTCCCAATATAGGTCCTGTTATAGCTGCGGTGCCGGCGATTATTGTAGCGTTTGGTGTGTCCCCTGTTACTGCTTTGGCTGTCGCATCGCTTAGTGTGTTGATTCAGCAGCTTGAAAACTATGTATTGGTGCCGAAGGTAATGGAAAAATCGGTTGGTGTAAACCCTATTATTACGCTTTTATCGTTGGTCATCGGCCTTAAGCTTGCCGGTGTAGTGGGTGCGCTTTTGTCCGTACCAGTAGTAATTACGCTTCATGTATTTTTTGATGAGTTTTTGTTTAATAAGAATTAGATATTTTTGCCTCGAAATGCTATAATATATCCGCCTTGGAGGAAGGGTGATTACTCCGATATTGTATCGGAGAGGAAAGTCCAGGCAGCAGAAGGCAGGGTGCCTCGTTCATGTAATCATGAAGGGGACGCGTAAGCGCTAGATAGTGCCACAGAGACAACGACTCACCGGTGTACTTTAAAGGTATACGGGAAGAGGGTGAAAAGAGGAAAACCTCCCCGCTGCAACCTGCGAATGTCCCGCCCCTGTTTTGTACAGGGAAGACGCCTTCTACATATCCTGATTTATCAGGAGGCGGGACGAAGACAGGGCATCCCGTATTGATTCGGGAGTCCCCGATAGATATCGGGGAGAGACAGATGATCACCGAGAAACAGAACCTGGCTTACTAGCCTCCAAGGCAAAAAACATATAAAATACCCTTATGCGTTTAGTTGTGCAAAGGGTGAATAAAGCGAAAGTTGAAGCACAAAAGCGGGTTGTGGGAGAAATCGATAAAGGGCTTTTTGTACTTTTGGGTATAGGAGAGGGTGATACAAGAAAAAATGCCGAAGAGATTGTTAAAAAACTTCTTAAGCTTCGAGTAATGGCTGATTCAAATGATAAAATGAACCTTGATATTAAGGAGGCCGGGGGGTCTATACTTGTTGTATCGCAGTTTACACTTTATGCAGATATGAGCCGTGGCAATAGACCTTCTTTTATAAAGGCTGCAAAGCCTGATGTTGCCCGAGATTTATATAAATATTTTATTAGCCTTCTTGTTGAAGCCGGAGTTTATACACAAACCGGAGAATTTGGTGAATATATGGATATTGATTTGGAACTTGATGGTCCGGTAACGATATTGATGACTAATGACCCGCCTGCCGGTAGGCAGACTGATGATTAATAAATGAGAGCGGTTTTATCTACAGTATTGAGAGTATTTTTGATGAGTGCTGTTTGTGTTTTGTTTGTGGTGTTTATTGGGAGTATATATTTTGTCGGTTATTTACATGGTTTTAATAATGCTTTTTTGCGAATCGGATTTATGGGGCAGGAGAAAGAAGCCGGGGTGAAAATTTCTTCGACAATTCCCTCCCCTACTCCGATTGTTATTGAACGGCCTGTTTATCCCAAAAAGAGCACCCCTAGTTTTGGAGGACCTGAGCTTTGGGAGGCTGTGAATAAAAGGAGAACTGAACTTGGAGTTAATCCCCTTTCAAGCCGGTCGGAGCTTTGTACAATTGCTTCTATAAGACTAAATGAGCTTCTTGAAATAGGATCTTTGGACGCGCACGAGGGTTTTAGTAATATGCCCGAAAGAAGAGAAGATTTAAGATGGATATTTGAGACATATAATTTGACCGAGTTTTTGATACAGGGCGCCGGTACAGCCGAGGAGGCTGTTTCTTCTTGGGAGAATACTTTGGGGCACAGTAAGCTTTTGACGGGCGGTGAGTATGTTTGGGGGTGCATATACGCACAGAGCGGGTTTGGTGTTGCTATAACAGCTTATTAGTTTGTAAGATTGTTTTTTTGCAAGAATTCTAGAAGTTTTTTTTTGCTTTTGTATTGCCTCCCGATGCTTACAAAAAGGCGATTTAAGTCTTTCCATTTTTTTTGGGGGATAATTTTTATGAGTTCTTTTTCAGTCTGATTCGGGTTTTTGGTGTTAACTAAACCTAATAAATTGCTGATTCTGTGGACGTGAGTATCAACGGCAATTGCCGGTTTGCCAAAAGCTCTGTTTAGGACTAAGTTTGCGGTTTTATTTCCTACTCCGGGAAGTTTAAGCAGATTTTCTTTTTGGTCGGGAACGATTCCTTTGTATTTATCCAAAATAATCTCTGCAAGGGTTTTTAGATGTTTTGCTTTGGTTTTGTAGAAGCCGACAGGGTATATCAAATTTTTAATTTCTAATTCCTCTAATTTACCTAAACTTTGGAGGTTGGGGGCTTTGGAGAATAAACGTTTGGATGCGGCGAGGGTGGTGTCGTCATTGGTGCGTGAGGATAGGAGGGTGGATACAAGAGTTTTGTAAGGGTTATTGCCGAATATTTCGAGGGGTACTTCTTGGTAATTTTTTTTGAAAACGCTAAAAACCCTTTGTATTTTATTTTCTTTTAAGTTAGACTTTGATAGCATAATTAAAGTGGTTGAACAGATAATAGAACTTTTACCGGTAATATTAATAGGTATTATACTTTGGCTTTTTGGATTGACTGTTGTATTTTACTGGATTTTTGTGCATTATAAAAAACTTGGGAGGGGTGTTAAATCTGGGAATCTTGTCAAAGTCATTGATGGCTTGGTTGATATTGAGAAATCAAACATAAAGGCGATTGATGAAGTTAAGACTGCGATAGCAACGATTGAAAAAGATTCTTTAAAGCATATACAAAAACTCGGGCTTGTCAGATTTAACCCTTTTAACGAAACGGGTGGAGACCAGAGTTTTTCTTTGTGTTTATTGGATAACAAAGAAAATGGATTTATGATAAGCTGTTTACATACCCGGGACAGAACGCGTGTTTATGCTAAGCCTATAAGCGCAGGAAAGAGCGAATACGATTTTTCGAAGGAAGAAAAAAAGGCGCTTGATTTGGCAAAAAAATCTTAAAAATATGAAGAATATTATTGAGTCAAAAAAATTTTTAGCCACGGTTGGTATGCTTGGTCTTTTTATGCTTTCGACAGGGTTTTCTTGGGCCGCCTTTAGTTTTTTGGCGAAGGATTCGAGTGGCGGTGGAGATAGCCTGAGCGGGCTTGCCAAAGATCGTTCGAAAATATCTGAAGCTCCAAAAACCGAAGTGTGTCCTATAAACGGTGAGATGTTTAGTAAGGCCGAGCGGGATATTTGGGAAACGAGAAGACCGATGGCTGTTGTAGTTGAAAATCATTTGGATTCGCGGCCGCAGTCCGGTTTGTCTCGCGCAGATGTGGTTTACGAAGTGGTTGCCGAAGGTGGCATAACCCGTTTTTTGGGAATTTTTTATTGCGGGGCTTCTGCGTCTGATATAACTATTGGCCCGATTAGAAGCGCAAGGACTTATCTTATTAATTGGGCTTCGGAATATGGAGAAAGCCCACTTTTTGTGCATTTTGGCGGTGCTAATAATATTTGTGGAGATTGCCCCGGTGGGGTAAAACCAAGAGGTACGGTGGCACCTGAAGTTATGGCGCTTGAGACTTTGATAAAAATGGGGTGGAGGCATTCGCGGGGCAATGCACTGGATGGTGGTGCTAATGTAAGCTATCCTGCTATAAAGAGAGACCAAACTCGTCTTGGGGGTGTGTCTGCATGGGAGCACTCTGCTATTGGATCGAGCGATCTTTTGTTTGATCTTGGTATTGAACGAGGTTTTGGATATGAACAAGATGGGGAGCCTTGGCACTCTAGTTTTGTCCAGTGGAAGTTTGAGGACGACTCGCCTGTTTCCGGTGTGAATGCCTCGGAAATAGAGTTTGAGTTTTGGAGTAACAAGCCGGATTACAACGTCCGCTGGGAGTACGACTCATCCTCTAACAGTTATAAAAGATTTAACGGGGGTGAGGCGCATACCGATTGGGAGTTTGATAAACCTCAGCTTAATGCCAAGAATGTAGTTATCCAATTTGTTTTTGAAAAAGGACCGGTTGATCGCGAGCTTCATATGTATTACGAAACCGTTGATGAAGGAGACGCTTTGATTTTTAAAAATGGAGATGTAATTGAGGGGACTTGGGAAAAAGACTCGGCGTCGGGAAGAACTATTTTTTATGATGAGAACGGAGATGAAATTAGTTTTGTAAGAGGCAAAATTTGGATTGAAGCCGTACCTCGAGGAAATGATATCGAGTACAATTAGTTTACATTTGTATTAATTTAGTATAAACTCCCCTTAAATATGTCGGGATTAGGAGATTTTATAACTTCAAAAGTGCGGGTTAAGATACTTGAGCTTCTATTTTCTAATCCATCCGAAATGTATCATGTAAGAGGTATTGTACGCGAGATTAAAGAGGAGATAAATGCGGTAAGGCGTGAGCTTGCCAGGCTTGAGTCGGCAGGGATGATTAGGAAAGAGTCGAGGGGAAACAGGGTTTACTATTGGTTGAGAAATGATTATTTGATGTATGGAGATTTGATTTCCATGATATCAAAAACAACTGGTCTTGGATCGCAGATAATTCAAAACAGAAAAAAAATTGGTAGGCCTTTGTTTGTTATGTTTTCGGGGCGATTCGCACGATATAAAGAAAGAAAAAGAGATGATGAGGTGGATGTTTTGGTGGTTGGAGATATTGTGCTTCCAGAGCTTGCTACTTTAATAAGGGTAGAAGAATCAAAAAGATCTGTTGAAATTAATTATACGGTGATGAGCAGGGAGGAATTTGAATTTCGTAAAAAAAGGCGTGATCCGTTTATATTAAGCGTTCTTTCCGGCAGCCGTGTGATGGTGATTGGGGATGAAGAGCTTTTAGTAAGTTAAGAAATGTATAGAAAAACCGGAAGACGTATTGTCGTAATTTTAATAATTACATTAGTATCGCTTTATATTAGTCTTCCAAATATAATTCCAGTAAAAATTAATTATAAAGATAAAAGTATAGTAGATACCGTATTGAAAAAAAGATTTCTGGCTAATGATCTTAAGCTTGGGCTTGATTTGATCGGCGGCAGCTATCTTGTGTTTGAGGTGAATACTTCGGACATTTCCCTTGAGAAGCGCGCAGATGCTTTAAGCTCGTTGAAAGACGTTATGGAAAAGAGGGTAAACTTGTTTGGTATTGCCGAGCCTAATATTCAGCTTTCTTCGTTTGAGGGAAGAGATAGAATAATTGTTGAATTGCCGGGAGTACGAGACACTAAGGAAGCGATAGAATTAATCGGAAAAACCGCTCAGCTGACTTTTGCAGAGGTTGTTGAACCCGCAGAGGAGGGAGAGGAAGCAAGTTTGGCAATTACCGACTTAACGGGTGCAGATTTGATTGATTCTGAGGTGGGTTTTGACCAGGTAAGCGGAAAGCCCATGGTAGTAGTTAGATTTAACGATGAGGGGAAAGAAAAGTTTTCGAAATTGACTGAAAAAAATATTAATAAACCGCTTCCTATTATTTTAGATGGACAGGTGATATCTGCGCCTGTTGTCCAAGACAAGATTGACGGAGGGACTGCGCAGATTTCAGGAGATTTTACTCTTGATGAAGCAAAAGATCTTAGTATTCAGCTAAATGCAGGAGCTTTACCTGCCAGCGTTGAGTTGATTTCCGAAAGGACTGTTGGTGCTACTTTGGGAAGAGAATCTGTTGAAAAAAGCGTTAGAGCAGGGGTTGTCGGGCTTTTATTTGTTTTGGTATTTATGGCGGTTTTTTACGGCAAGCTTGGATTAGTTGCCGATATAGGTTTAATAATATTTGGATTGATTACGCTTTCTCTTTATAAGCTTATACCGGTTGTTTTGACTCTACCTGGGATTGCTGGGTTTTTGTTGTCTGTAGGTATGGCTGTGGATTCAAATATTTTAATTTTTGAGAGATTTCGTGAGGAGCGAAGAGGAGGGGTAAACATAATTTACGCGCTTGAGACTTCGTTTGACCGCGCTTGGGATTCGATAAAGGATGCTAATATTGCTACTCTTTTGACTGCTTTTGTTTTGGCAAATCCATTGAATTGGAATTTTCTTCATACGTCAGGGCCTGTGCGGGGTTTTGCAATTACTCTTGCTTTGGGTATTGGGATAAGCCTTTTTACCGGTATTTTTGTGTCCAGAAATTTGCTTCGCTATTTTATCAGAGAAAGGAGTGACAACAAATGAATTGGATGAAATACAGGCTCTTTTATTTAGTTCTTAGTGCTTTGATGATTGCACTGTCTTTTTATGGGATTATTAGGTGGAGTATCAATTTGGGCGTTGACTTTTTGGGTGGTGCTATGATCGAGTACTCGTTTTCCGAGGATGTGTCAACAGAGGATGTTTCAAGTTCACTAAACGAAGAAGGGTTTGATGTAGCTAGTGTTCAGATCATTGGGGACGGGAATATTTTGATTCGCCTTGCTGAAGTAGATGTGGAGTCGCGTGAGAGGATTAAGGGGGTTCTAGGTGAATTGGACGGTGGTGAAGTAGCAGAAGTTCGCTACGAGAGCGTGGGGCCTTCTATCGGTCCAGAGTTAATAAAAAAGACCGTTTATGCCGTAATTATTTCAGCCGGAGGGATACTTATTTGGGTTGCATTGCAGTTTAGGAGTTTGAGATTCGGCGTTTCGGCTATACTTGCGATGTTTCATGACAGTTTTATTTTGGTTGGCAGTAGCTCGATTTTAGGCTATTTTTTTGGGATGGAGGTTGATTTCTTGTTTGTTACGGCACTTTTGACCACTCTTTCTTTTTCGGTGCATGATACTATCGTAGTTTATGATAGGATACGCGAGATCAGAAGAAAAAGGGGTGGTGAGTTTGATGATATTGCAAACAGGGCAATATCAGAAACAATGAGAAGATCGATAAATAATTCTGTTACAATAATCCTTATGCTTTTGGCGCTTGTTATTTTGGGCGGCACTTCTACTCGCTGGTTTGCGCTGGCGCTTCTTGTGGGTACTGTTCTTGGAACATATTCTTCTCCTTTTGTGGCTGTTCCCCTTTTGGTTACGTGGGGAGAAGTGGCTGAAAAGTTTAAGAGAGTATATAATAAGAAAGTATAATTTGAGAGATGGTTGACTGGATCAAAAGAAATAAAGTTTTGAGTTTTTTAATTCTTCTTATTGTTTCATATTTTTTGTACTCAAAATCGGTTAGACCCTTTTTGTATAATAAGCAGAGCTTTGGACTTGCCGGTAGCTATTTGCCTGAATCGGGAGGAGTAGCTTTGAGAGATACTGCTTCTACCTCTGATAATTTTATTAAAATGCCAAGCGCCGAGAGCGGAATGGTTATTCAGAATTCTAGTATGTCTCTTCTTGTAAGTAATGTGCGTGAGGCTGGAGACAAGGCGGTTTCTTATGCAAAAAATATCGGCGGCTTTATGGTAAGCTCGAGCTATAGCAGGCCGGATGAATCGGCTTTTGCGACCATTACTGTGCGGGTGCCGAAATCGAGATTTGATGAGGCTATGGCTTATTTCCGATCCCTTTCGATAAAGGTTACTAACGAAATGCTTATGGGTGAGGATGTTACTGAGGAGTATGTAAATATTGAAGAGAGATTGGAAACGCTTGAAAAGACGAAAGCTAAGTTTGAAGAGATACAGGATCAGGCAAGCGAAGTAGATGATATTTTGCAGGTAACGAGGGAGCTTACTAATTTGCAGTATCAGATTGATGCGTTGATCGGCCAGAAAGAGGCGATTGAAAAGAATGTGGAGTTAACCAAGATTACTTTGTACTTATCAACCGATGAGCTTTCGCTTCCATATACACCTGACGATAAATTTAGGCCGAACGTTGTCTTTAAGCTTGCGGTGAGAAGTCTAGTTAAAAGTTTGATCGGAGTCGGTAAGGGACTTATTTGGATTGGGGTTTATGGCGTTATTTGGCTTCCTATCTTGGTAGTTATTCTTCTTGTTAGAAAAAGGAAGGGTTTCAGGAAGCAAAGTTGACTTTTGCTATTGGGATTTTGTAAAGTGAAGCTATGATAAGAAGATTTCTTTTTTTGTTGGCTTGTTTAAGTTTGGGTATATTCGGGCTTTATCAGGCTCGTTGGAGCGTCTTTGCTGATGAGGAAAGGCCGGATGGTGGAGTTTTTTCCGGAGCCGATTCAAGGCTAAAGCAGGCTTATGATTGGCTTACTACCAAGGGGGACAATTACGGAGCGACCGATGCCGTAGATTGGGACAGCACAACTAATAACTGGGGGACCTATTGGAACAGAATAATGGAGGCCGCCGCTTGGGAGCCGGACGGGACGGCTACTACGGGCGATGTCCCCAGCGGGTTTACTTTTTATGCGGGGAATGGGGATAGAACTATTAAGACGGGTACGATGTTTGAGCTTCAGGCAAATATTGCTTATGATGATTATAGGTGTTCGAATAATAATCAGGAAGGTACCGGAACATGTGCTATTGACAGCGGTGACTATGAGTATATTGATGAGGAGGGGGTTTGGACTCTGGTGTCAGACCCGGGCGGTACACCGGCAAGCGTGACCGGGGGTGTACCTGAAGTTACTGTATCTTTGCTTTCAAATAAGGTTTACCAAGACAATTGGACAAAGCTTTATTGGACAGACAGGACGAATGAGCAGGTGGACAATGAATTTAAGTATATAAACGGTGCTGATCGCGTAGATCCGGGTGTGGGGATCGAGTCGTGTAATTTTAACTCGCCTGGAAATGCCAACCAATATTGTGACAATCAGGATCCCTTAGGTGTCTATACGGAGGATGATGATGTGTCTGCCGCTGAGTTTTGCTTAAATCTCTCTCTTGATGATGGCAATGGTGTCAAAACAGACTGGAGGCTGCCTACACAGAAAGAGCTGATGCAGGCATATATTAATGGTGCGGCTAACAATTTACCCAATGTTGCTGCCTACCATTGGTCAAGTACGGAGTACTATAATAGCCAGAGCGATGCCTGGGGCGTGTACCTGGCCATCGGCAGCACGTACAGCACCACTAAGGATTCGGCCTCCAGGTATGCTCGATGTATTCGCCGAGACTAAAATAGAATTTAAACTATTTATTTTTTATAATTTTGACGCTATTCTGAATGTAGCCTAAGATTTTATCTTTCCAACCCCGCCGTCGCGGGGCAATGGGAGATGAAGATAGTTTTTAAAAATTAGTCTGTTTCACCACGCCTTAAAGGCATTAAAACCAAACAAGCTTTTTTGTAAAAACCAGCTTGTTGTAGATTAGAGAAGAAGTTGGTGAATCGTACCATACGTCCTTTTACGTCCTTTGTGTTCGTGGAGACTTATATGTTTGGGCCTTTTGCTCGTACTGGAAGTGCTCCTTGGTGTATAATAAGTCAATATGGATTACAAAAAAAGAATTACCATTGACCAAAATGTAATGACTGGTAAACCTGTTATTGCAGGTACAAGGGTTCCTGTTGAGCTTGTATTAAAAAAATTGGCTCTTAATATAGAGCCGGAAACCATTCTAAAAGAATACCCTAGACTTACTAGGAAAGATATTCAGGCAGCAGTTCTTTATGCCCTGGAACGAGTAAAAGGCGAAAAGGTTTATCTGCTTGAGACATGAAATTTCTTGTTGATGAGAGCGTGGAATACGCAGTTGTAATTTTCCTGCGTGAAAAAGGTTTTGACGTTGCTTCAATTGCTGAAACCTCTGCCTCTATTGATGACGAGGCCGTTTTAGAAATGGCATTTAAACAGCATAGAATTTTGATTACCAATGATAAAGATTTCGGAGAATTGATATATCGTCACAAACTTACTCATGTCGGCGTGATTTTGTTGCGTTTACCCAGGGAGGATGCTGAATCAAAAATTGAATCTTTGTCGGAATTATTTAAGAGGTACGGAAAAAAGCTCCCAGGTGCATTTACTGTTGTGACAGAGCGGGAAATTCGAATCCGCCAGCAAATAAATTAAACAGATCGCTGTTTCCCGGCCCATTTTTTGTCAGCCATTAAGCATTTTACCTATTTTTTCAGGAGCAGGAAGCCGGTCAAAGTGTGAGCAAGTTGCTTTCAAGATTTAGTTTAAATTCGACGAGAGCGTTGATGGTGGTTCTTTTATGTCGGAGGCAGGCAAGACAAGCAGCCAGCACAACTTGGGCATTGTAAATATACTCGTTTGTGGTAGTGTGTGTATTTACTGGAGTGGTTATTGACATTTTTGACTTATGGCTTTGACGTCTCGAGGCGATGAAGACGTATTTGATGGTTTTTAAGCATATTGTCGTGTTTTTCTAGACGATGGTTTATTATTACTCGTTCCTCTCGGCTTGCTTGGACTTCTTTGAGTATGGGATCAATTCTGTCGTAAAATTCGCTTCTCCAGAACTGAAATTCTTGTCTGATTTCTTCTTTTATGTCTTCAAGATCATCTTTAGTAGCAAATCTTTTTAGATCATCTTTAGTAGCAAATCTTTTTAGATCATCTTTAGTAGCAAAAATGGTTTTAAGTTTTTTTATGTCCTTATCTGTTATTGCCATAATTCATTTTACTTTTTGGTTAATTATTTTCAAGGATCAATATATACATAATTTGTAAAAGGGTAAAATTATGTGTTATGGTAAAGAGATGAACGGTGGATAGATTTGTTGCAATGAAAAAGGTTTTAACTGCTTTAGTAATAGAGATCGTTATTTTTGTGGTTAGTGTAGGTTTTGTTTCAGCGGCTTCGGTTTCTGTAAAGGGGCGTGCAAGAGTGATAAATACAGACGGCTTTCTTGATTTTACTAATTACAATTCAAACGTGACTGTTGATAACGAGGGTGGGAATTTTTCCGGCTACGCGTTCTTAGAAGATATCGGCTGGGTGGATTTTAGCGGGGTGACTATTGATTTAGCGAGTGGAGTTGTTAGCGGGAGCGCTGAGATTTCCGCAACGAGCGGGATTTTGGATTTTACAAATTATAATTCCAATGTGTCTGCTAATATAAGTAGCGGTGTTTTTAGTGGTTATGTTTTCTCTCAAGACTTGGGGTGGATTGATTTTTCTGAACCTGGTGTGAACACAAATAGCATAACACTTGATACGGTTGCCCCATTGGGATTTTCTCTAGATAGCCCCGGGGGAGATACTTATACTACAAATACTCGACCTACTTATAGATGGAAGACGACGAGTGATGAACTAACTAATATTGCTTCTTATAGCCTGGAGGTTGATAACGGCGACAGTGGTGATTTTTCGATTGCTAATATTCCGGCAGAGAGAACGGAGGATTGGGTTACTGCCAAATATACGGCAAAATACAGCGGGTTTTCCGATAGTGATACAGACAATAATTATATAAGCGTTTATACGCATTCTTCGAGCGAGTGGGTACAAGAAAATAATGACGGGGAGCTTAAGGAGGGAAAACGCATTTGGAAAGTTAAGGCTAAGGATTCAAATGGTAATGAGCGGGTTGAGACAAGAACGCTTTTTGTGGACTTAACAGCCCCAACGATTGGTGAATTGTATGTAAACCAGAAAAGTTATACGTCGAACTTGGCAACACCCGATGTAAGACCTGTTATTTCCGGAAGATTGATTGACTACTTGGCGGGAGACAAAGATGAAAACAAAGTTGCCTCCGGCCCTAATGAAATTGAGATAAAAATCGAGAAACAGAATTTTTCGGGTTTATATGAGATTCATAGTTTGGTAAATATAAAGACTCCAAAGTCGTTCTGGCTTGAGACGCACGAGGAGATAATTGATAACGGCAAACAGCTTTATGCAAAATATTCTGATTTTTCTTTTTCTCCGGCTGAAAACTTTGCAAGAGGAAAATATAGGATTAGTCTGAAGGGTAAAGATTCGGCGGGAAATACGGGCAGCGAAATGTCTTTCAATTTGGAAATTGTTGGTGAAGAAAAAATCAGAGAAATTATAGAAAAAGAGGAGGAAGATACTGGGGAGATTGAGGAGAGAGAAGAGATAAGTGATAAAGAGGCGGAGGATTTGGTAGTTTCTTTCCCTGAAGAAATTGAAGATGGGGAAGGTTTTTTAGCTAAACTCGGTGGTTTTGTAAACAGAGTGTACTGGAGAATTGTCGGTACTACAAAGTCAGGTATTATTTTTATTGCCCAGGTTTGGAAGGGGTATAGTGGATTTGTCCGCGAGGCAAATGAAAGACCGCTTGCGTTTGTCGGTAGACAGATTAGTGCGACGGGGCAGGCTCTAGCCGGTACTTATGATTCTTTGGCGCAAAAAGCTCCGGGAGTCGTTGGCAGGGCAATGTTTGCGTTTAATAATGCGCTTGGAAGGTCGGGCTCTGCGATAGCTTCCGTATTTAATTCAACGACAGATCTTATTGCAAGTACTAGCTGGGGAGTTGTCGGTTATTTTAGTCCTATGGTTGATTCGGCGGGGCAATTTGTTTATAGACAGCAGGTTAAGATTTCATCTATTGCCGAGATTCTTTTTGATGAAGATCCAACTGTCATTTCAAGCGTAAAGGTGGCCGAGGTGGGCCGTGATTATGTGGTTATCACTTGGGAGACGAATCACTATACAAAGAACAATAAGATTAATTACGGCAGGGATTTGTCTTACGGGCAAGACGCGATTTCCCAGGAGCGAGCCCGGCGCCATGAATTTAAGATAGACGGCCTTGAGCCCGGAACTAAATATTATTTTGAAGTAATGAGCCAGAACAAAAATTATGTCTATGATGCATACCATGAGTTTACTACGCTTAATGAATGAAGAGTGCTAAGCAATCTCTTTTAGTCTTTTTAGAAGTTCTTCCCTTTTATTATCAAGCTTTTTGTCTTCGACTTCTTTGAAAAGTGTTTCTAGAATTTCACCTACTTTTGGGCCGGGTTTTATACCAAGTTCTTTCATTACGTCGTGACCTGTTATTTTTAGATCGTGGATTGTAAATGGAGTTTTTTGTACTTCAATGAGGCGTTTTTTAAATTCCTCCGTGCGCCATGAGGTTTCGCGGGCACCACTTCCTAGCCTGTCTGCCCTTCTTAATTCAAGCATATCCTCGACATTTTCGAGTCCTACTTTTTTTATAAATCTTTTTATTGCTTTATCGCTTTGGTTTTCGTCAACTGTGAATTGGTGATAGCGCACAAGTTTGTAGAGTTTTTCCTCTTCCTTTTTTGATAGCCTTAGTCTTGATGAAATGTTTTTCGCAATTTTAGCCCCGACTATTTCATGATTATAGAAAGTGATTACCCCTTGATCTGTTTTTTTGTAGGTTTGAGGTTTTCCTATGTCGTGGATAAAAGTGGCTAAGGCAACAATCGGATCCCTTGATCTAAGATTTTTAAGGGACATTAGAGCATGGGTTCCTACATCGTAGATATGATGCCTTTGCGGAGAAACCTGATCTACACCAAACATTTTTTCTGCTTCCGGGAGGATTTCTTCTAAGAGATTTGTTTTTCTCATAAGCGTAATACCCTGAATCGGGTTCGGTGAAATTAGAATTTTAAAAAGTTCGTCTTTTATTCTTTCTTTGGCGATTTTATTTATTAAAGCGGCGGATGATTTAATTGCATTGAGGGTTTCGTCTTCGACTGAAAATCCAAGCTGCGATGCTATGCGTAGTGCGCGCAGAAGCCTAAGGGCATCTTCTTTTATGCGTTCGTTTGGGTCACCTACGGCTCTTATTAATTTTTTTTGAATGTCTTTTTGTCCGTTAAACGGATCAATAATTGAGAGGGTATTTGGGTCAATAGCCATGGCGTTGATGGTAAAGTCGCGGCGGGTAAGGTCTTCGGTGAGACTTTTACCCCACTTGATTTTATCGGGACGGCGGGAATCGGAATAGCCCTCCTCCGTTCTAAATGTAGTTATTTCATGGGGTTTAAGATCGGGGTCTTTTGCTGGGATGCCGACTGTTCCGAACTTATTGTCGTAAAATGCGTTTTTGAATATTTTAAGAATTTTGTCTGGTGTGGCGTTTGTTGTGAAATCCCAGTCGTTTACCATCTTGCCCATTAAAATGTCTCTAACGGCTCCTCCGACTATGTAAACTTCAAAGCCTTTTGAGTCTAGTTTACGTAGAATTTTTGTAACTTCATCTGGCAAAGATATCTTCATATGCTAAATTATACGATATGGGGGAATATAAGTGGGAGGTGATCAATAAGTCAAAATCTAATGACATTGTTGATGCTCTTCTTGATAACAGGGGTATAAAAACAAAAAAGGAGAGGAAAGAATTTTTTAAACCGAGACATCCTGACGAGATAACTCTGGAAGAGTATGGGATTGATCCAGTGATGTTTGAGGAGGCAATTAAGCGAATTAAAAAGGCTCTTTTCAGAAAGGATAAAATTGTCGTTTTCGGAGATTACGATGCGGATGGAATTGCCGCGACTGCAATCGTTTGGGAGGCTCTTTACAAGCTGGGTGCTAATGTAATGCCTTATATACCCGATAGATTTTCGGAAGGGTATGGGATGAGTACGTCTAGTATAGATATTTTGCTTAAGAAATATCCGGATTTATCATTATTAATAACGGTGGACAACGGAATTACTGCAAATGAGGCTATTTCTTATGCAAAAGAAAATGGGATTGACGTTATTGTTACAGATCACCATCAGCCTGGAGAAAAGAAGCCTAAAGCACACTCTTTTGTTCACAGTACAAAAATTTGTGGATCGGGGGTGGCTTATGTTTTGGCAAATAAACTTATAAAAGGTGATTGGCTTGAGCTTGCTGCCATTGGTACAATATCGGATCAAATGCCTCTTTTGTCTGTTAACCGGTCTATTGTTAAATATGGTTTAGCAGATCTTTCTAAGACTAAGCGTGAGGGACTTATTGCGTTGTTTGAGCAAGCGGCGCTTGAAACTGATTCTATTAACGCTTACCATGTGGGTTTTATAATTGCTCCAAGGTTAAACGCTATGGGTAGAATGAGTCATTCGCTTGATTCGCTGAGGCTAATTTGTACAAAAGATTCCAAGAAAGCAAAGAGCTTGGCGATGCTTTTAAATGAGATGAACACGAAAAGGCAAAAAGTTGTGGAAGAATCATACTCAGTTGCAAAGGAAATGGTTTCATTGGATCCCGGTGGAATAATTGCCGTTTCTCACGAGAGCTTTCATGAGGGAATAATTGGGCTTATTGCTTCCAATCTTGTTGAAGAGTTTTATAGGCCGAGTATTGTTATTTCAAAGGGAAAAATACTTTCAAAAGCTTCGGCGAGATCGATTGCAGGTTTTAATATAATTGAGAGTATTAGAAAATTTGATAATTATTTGGTCTCGGGTGGGGGGCATCCCATGGCTGCCGGGTTTACTATCCGTAGCGAAGATGTTGACAAATTTATAGATGAGTTTAATGATTTTGCAAAAGATTTTCTTAATGATGATATACTTCGAAAAACGCTTAGGGTTGATCTGGAGATAGGGTTTGATGATATAAATTGGGAATTGCAGGAAAGAATTGAAGATTTTGAACCTTTAGGACTTGGAAATCCAAGGCCCAGCTTTTTGACGCGAAAGGTGCGCATTGTTGAGAAAAAGGCAGTAGGCAAGGATGGAAAACATTTAAAATTTAAGCTTGGCCGAGACGGGCGTGAGTATAGCGCGATTGCTTTTGGATTTGGTGATATAAAAATAGACGAGGATGGAAAGATTGATTTGGTGTACGGGATTGAAAAAAATTCATGGAATGGACATGAGGAAATACAGCTAAATATAAAGGACGTGAGGGTATCGGATTTATGAAAATTAACTATTTGGATGATTTGATTTATAAAGTTAAGGAAAATGATATATCTATTGACTTAGATGTACTAAAGAAGGCGTATGAATTTGCCGAAATAAGCCATTACGGGCAAAAAAGAAAAACCGGAGAGGACTATGTTTCGCACGTTGTTGAGGTTGCTAAGCTTCTTTGTGAGTGGAAGCTTGATCAGGATACTATAGTTGCCGGAGTTTTGCATGATGTTGTTGAAGACTGCGGGATTAAGATTGAGGAGGTATCGAAGGAGTTTGGTAGCGATGTAGCCTTTTTAGTTGACGGTGTGACAAAAGTTTCCAATGTTAGATTGAAGGGAAGCCATGAACAGGAGTTTGTGGAGAATTTAAGAAAAATGTTTTTAGTAATGGCCAAAGACTTGAGGGTGGTGCTTCTTAAGCTTGCTGATCGGGTTCATAATATGAGGACATTGGAACCTTTACCTGATGGTAAAAGGGTTAAAATAGCTTCGGAGACGCTTGAAGTGTTTGCCCCGCTTGCCGAGCGTTTGGGTATGGGTGAGATAAAAGCAGAGCTTGAAGATTGTGCTTTTCCTTACGTTTATCCTAAGGAATATAAGGAGGTTTTTCAGAAATCAAAACCTTTTTATCGTAAGGTGGAAAAGCATATCGAATCTATGAGGAGGGAGATATTAAAGGAGCTTGCAAGGGCCGGGATTGAAGACGTTGATATACATGCGAGAAAGAAGCATCTTTATTCTTTATGGAAGAAGCTTGAGAGGCGTGAGATTGACTGGAATTTTGATAAGGTTTATGACATTGTGGCGATGAGGGTAATTGTAGATACTATTTCGTCGTGCTATGTGGTGCTTGGAATAATTCATTCAATTTATAAGCCAGTGCCTCATGTCGGGGTAAGTGATTTTATCGCACAACCAAAGCCAAATGGCTATAGATCTATACACACGAAAGTATTCGGTCCGGGTGGAAGGATAGTTGAAGTGCAAATTAGAACTAAAAGAATGAATTATCAGGCTGAGTATGGTTTGGCTGCTCATTGGGCGTATTCTGAGGCAAAGGCAAAAGGAGCGCGGGATGAGGTTTTAGAAAAGCATGGGGTAAGTGTTCCAGTGGATAAGCTTGTTTGGGTGAAGCAGCTTGCAAAGTGGCAGGAAGAAGTAAAAGATAGTAAAGAATTTTTGAATTTTGTGAAGCTTGATTTTTTCAAACACAGAAATTTTGTTTTTTCTCCAAAGGGTGATGTGTATGATCTTCCTAGCGGTGCGACACCTGTGGATTTTGCATATGCCGTTCATACCGGCTTGGGAAAATATATTAAGGGAGCCCGGGTGAATGGCCATATAGTAGCCTTGGATTATGAGCTTAAAAGCGGTGATGTTTGTGAAATAATTAAGGCAAAAAATCCCGGTAAACCAAATAAAAGGTGGCTTGATTTTGTGGTGACTAATACTGCTATACGCGCCATTAAAAAGGAATATTGACTCGGAGAGCCGCTAAACTTACAATCAGGAAGAAGCTTGGGTGATTATGCAGAGAATACTTGTAAAAAGAAGCGTTTCGAAAAAAGATAAAAAAGTTTTGCTTATGGGGTGGGTGGATAAGATAAGAGACCATAAGCGCGTGGTTTTTATCGATCTAAGGGATATGAGCGGGGTAGTACAGTGTGTGTTAGATCCTAAGGATTTTAATCAAAAGATTACTCTTGAAAGCGTTATTGAGATTACTGGATTAGTTAAGAAGCGGCCTGAGAAATTAATAAATCCGAATCTTGAGACGGGAGATATCGAGATAGAGGTTAAAGAAATTAATGTTTTATCTCCTGCCGGTGAGATACCTATTCCTTTAACAACCGATGGATATGAAATTGACGAATCCGTGAGGATGAAGTACCGGTATTTGGATCTTCGAAGAGCAAGAATGGCTCGGAATATTAGAGTGCGGTCAAAGGCAGTGCAATTTATCCGTGAATGGCTGCATGAAAGGGAGTTTGTGGAGGTTGAGACGCCGATATTGACAAAGACAACTCCGGAGGGGGCAAGGGATTTTTTGGTTCCCTCAAGGCTTCAGCCTGGAAAGTTTTATGCTTTACCCCAGTCTCCTCAGCAATATAAACAACTTTTGATGATTGCTGGTTTTGAAAAGTATTTTCAGATTGCGCGCTGTTTTCGCGATGAAGATCCTAGGGCAGATCGCGCATATGGCGAATTTACACAGCTTGATATAGAAATGAGTTTTGTTAAACAGGAGGATATTTTAAGATTAACGGAGGAGTTATTTACTCAATTAGTGAAGAAAATATTTCCTCATAAAAAAATTACTCAATTTCCTTGGCCTAGAATTTCCCATAAAGAAGCTATTGAAAAATACGGGAGTGATAAACCTGATTTGAGAAAAAACAAAGAGGATAAAGATGAGCTGGCTTTTGCCTGGATAGTTGATTTTCCTTTGTTTGCGAAACAGAGTGAGGATGATTATTTCTACGGATTGGGTGAAGCGCGCTTTGCTCCAAGCCATCATATGTTTACGGCGCCTCATCCTGATGATTTTACCCTTTTGGATAAAGATCCAATGAGAGTAAGAGGGTTGCAGCATGACATGATTTTGAACGGTTTTGAGGTGGGTGGAGGAAGTGTACGAATTCATGATGCAAAGATTCAGGAAAAGGTGTTTGAACTTATTGGATTTAGCAAGAAGCAGCGGGATCAGTTTGAGCATATGCTGACGGCTTTTACTTACGGCGTGCCTCCACATGGCGGGATTGCTCCGGGGATTGATAGGTTTATTTATGTTGCTTTGGGTGAACCGAGTATCAGGGAGGTTATAGCTTTTCCGGCTACATCTGGAGGACAAACCGCCGTAATGGATGCTCCAAGCGGTGCGGACGAGAAGCAATTATCTGAGTTGGGTATAGAAGTAAAATCCGAAAAATGACGTTTTTTCAATATTTAAAGAATAAACTTTTGTATTTTTCTATGGCCTCTTTTATATTTGTGGCTTCGTTTGCGTTTTCGAGCAGTTCGTTTGCAAAAAGTCTAAACCGGGAGATTGTTTATGAACCGAGATATGACCTTAGCCCGATACCAACGCTTAAAGGTAAAGTATCTTTTCCCGTACTTTCTGCGTGGGGGGTTTACGCGATTGATCTTGATTCCAGAATTTCTCTTTTTGAAAAGAATTCCGATATAGCCTTTTTTCCGGCTTCTACAACTAAGATAATGACTGCTTTGGTTGCGATTGAGAATTATTCAACAGGTGAGCGAGTCAGAATAAACGGAGAATATATTCCCGGCCAAAAAATGGGACTTATTGCGGGAGAGGAGATTGCTGTGCGGGATCTTTTGGATGGACTTTTGATTTTTTCCGGCAATGATGCTGCCGAGGCGTTGGCAAACCATTTTCCAAACGGGAGAGACGGATTTGTTTATGAAATGAATAGGCGAGCAAAAGCCTTGGGGCTTAAAAATACTTATTTTTCAAATCCTTCGGGGTTGGATGAGGTTAACCACTTTTCTACGGCACGCGACCTTGTTACTTTAACGGAGTTTGCTCTTGATAATCCTATTTTTTCGGAAATAGTTTCTACGGAGTCAAAGACTGTTACAAGCATTGATGGAACCGTAGTGCATAGACTTACTAATTTGAACGAGCTTCTTGGAGAGGTAGATGGTGTGTTGGGAGTAAAAACAGGGTGGACGGAGAATGCAAGGGAGAATTTGGTTACTTATGTAAATCGTGACGGCAGGCGTGTATTGATTTCACTGATGGGCAGCCAGGATAGATTTGGAGAAACGAGGGAGCTTATTGAGTTTATATTTGAAAATTATAAATGGGTTTATCCATCGGCTCCGGCTTCGATTTCGCCGTAATAGTCGGAGCTAACAGCGGGAACATAACCTACAAATCCTCCGTCTCCTTCAAATACAACTATGGGTTGGAAAAATTGCGAGGGGACGTTTGGATCGTAATATGCGAGATAAATATTTCTTATTGTGATAACGCCTTCTTTGTTGAGGCCGAGGCTTGCGATATAGCCCTTGCCATTTTTAAGATCATCAAGTGCTTCCTGGCTTGTTTTGATGGGGTATGTTTCGTTTTGCTCTTCATCTATTGGATAGTAGTGGAATTCGGAACCTATTATTCTTTTTTCAGTTTCCCTTGCGCCGCTTATTATAAACCAGACGTTTGCTTCGAGCGGATTTTTTGTTAAGCTTTTGTATTGCCCTTCTTGACCGAATGATTTTCTAAACAAGTTTACTTTGACGAAGTTTGCCTCCGAAAGAGACAGGGCGCTTACAAGTTTTTGGTTTTCCAGTTTTAGAAATTGTGCGTTGCCAAAAACAGTGAGATCTTCGGGAAGACTGCCGGCTCTACTTAATGTGCTTTTTGTTATATCTTGGGCAGTTTCGGGAAATGGCGGTTTGTTGTTTAAGGGAGACGGGTCTGCCGCTAAATTATAGCTTGTGGAAAAGGTGCCTGTTATTATATTCATTTCCATTGAAGCCGGTACTTGTGGGTGGCTAAATCTATAGAGTGTGGAGCTTATTTCCGTTGGATTCGGGCTAAAGCCTAGTGCTTTTGCTTTTTCTTTGGCGATGTCAACTGAGTTTAGGTTTGCCGAAGATTTGGGCATATAATAAACGGGCATAGAGATAGGGAAATCAGGAAGAGTGCCCGTTGATGTTTCTACGGTAAAGGTGAGAGAGGGAATCGAAGCATCTTTTTCGGGGAATGGTATTTGTGGAAGGCGGCTGAAGCCAACCGTTGGCGGCGGAGGCGCGGGAGGGAAGAGTTTGAGTCTTAAGTTATTGCCTGTATTTATGGCAAATCGTGCGATGATTATAAAAATCATGAAGTAGATACCGTATCTTATTGATTTTCTTGTTTTTATAGCAATATTTGTTAATTTAGTGGCCATATATCTTTGAGTATAACTTTAACAGATGGTAGAATTCAATTGAAATGGTAAGAGTAAGGATAGCGCCTTCGCCAACTGGATTTGCTCATGTAGGTACTGCCTATACTGCTTTGTTTAATTATGCTTTTGCTAAAAAAAATGGCGGGAAATTTGTGCTTCGGCTTGAGGATACGGATATTAAAAGAAATGTTGAGGGCGCTGAAAAGGCGATCTATGAGGGATTAACCTGGCTTGGCTTAACTTGGGATGAGGGACCTGATATTGGCGGGAAATATGCGCCATACAAACAATCCGAACGGCTTGAAACTTATAAACAGTATATTGAGCGGCTTTTGGATAGTGGTATGGCTTACCGTGATGAGGGGGCGGTAAGGTTTAAGAATACGAACTCGGAGATTTCCTGGAATGATAAGGTTCGAGGCAGAATATTCTTTCCCGGTGAAGAAATAGGCGATTTTGTTATTTTTAAGTCCGACGGGTTTCCTACTTATAATTTTGCTGTTGTTATTGATGATATTTTGATGAAGATAACTCATGTAATTCGCGGAGAGGAGCATATTTCAAATACTCCGAGGCAAATTGCAATTTATCAAGCTTTGGGGGAAAAAATGCCTTTTTTTGCCCATCTTCCTACTTTGAGAAATAAGGACAAAAAAAAGCTTTCAAAAAGAAGGGATCCAGTTGACCTTAGGATTTTTAGATCTCACGGATATTTGCCCCAAGCCTTGGTAAATTTTCTCTGTCTTCTTGGGTGGTCTCACCCAAAGGAGAAGGAAATATTTGATTTGGGTGAGTTTGTTGAGCTTTTTAACCTTGAGAGAGTTAGGAAAGCGGGGCCGATTTTTGATACGGAGAAGCTTAATTGGATTAATGGTGAATACTTGAGGAAAATCCCGAAATCAAAAGTAAAAAACCAAATATTTGAATTTTATAAAGGGAAATATCCGAAGGAGTTGATTAGCAGGATAATTCCTTTGGTTCAGAACAGAATGAGGAATCTTACTGAGTTTGAATCGTTGGCGGGATTTATGTTTGAACGCAAAAAACCCTTGAGAGTAACGGATAGTTTTGAGTGGCATATAAAGGCTGCTTTTGATGCTCTTTCCGGGATAAAAAAATGGGAAAGACAAGCAATTGATGAGGGTCTTATTAATAAAGTTAAGTCTGAAGGGTTTAAGACCGGAGACTTTTTTATGGATTTAAGGGCTTCGTTGTCCGGAAGTCGAGTGACTCCACCGATTAATGATTGTATTTATATTCTTGGAAAGGACGAGGTGCTAGAGAGGCTTTCTTTGTCGCTAAAATGAAAAAGAAAAACAATGAGATTGTTAAGGTTAAGGATGAAATAGTAAAGTATGATTTTGAGAATATTCGGGAAAAATTAAAGTTAAAAAGCTTTGATACCAAAAAGTCTTTTGGCGAGAAATATACAAAAGCTGATAGTTATTTAAAGTCAAAGGGGTTTGATATATCAAGGATTAGGGAAAATTCGGCAAAGCTTGTTGGTGCAGGGGCGCTTGCGGGTTCTCTCTTATTGTCGCCCCCTACTTCTTTGAAGGACGGGCTAAATCCCGAAGAATTTGTTATTGAAGGGCTTAGAGATGAAAAGAGCGTGCCCATAGCCATGCCCGAGGAGAGTGTTGTTGATGCGCTTTCAAAGCTTTTACCAAAGAAACCTCGACCTTTATCAAGAATAGAGGAAAAATATTTGGAGCGGGTTTTTGAGGATATTATTGGTGTACCTGCGCGGGCTACGCTTGAGGGAGAGCACCTTAATACTACTTACGGGTATATTGGTGCGGAGCAGCATTTAAAAAGATACCCTGGGGATAGATTGGCTGATCACCTGCCGCGAGAGGGTGAGTACGGGTCTGATAACCCGCAAGAAATTGTAAAGGAGGGCATTGCTCCCGGACTTGGCGCGTGGGGATATTTTGCTCCTTCAAGGGAAAAGCTTAGTGATGATCTTCGTGAGGTTGAAAAGTGGTATGCGGTTGTTCAGACGCTTTATCTTCCGGATTGGAATACGCGCGCGAAATATTTGAAGGATTGGTACAAATACAGAAAGGTGTTGATTGTAAATCCTGAAAATGGAAAAGCGTTGGTCGCTTCGATTGCCGATTCCGGGCCTGCTGCTTGGACGGGAAAGCATTTTGGGGGAAGTCCTGAAGTGATGGATTACCTTGGTGGCGTAAAGTACAAAAAGGGCGCTGTGGTTATTTTTTTTGTTGACGATCCAAATAACAGTGTATCTTTGGGGCCTGTCAGTTATAATATAGAAAGGTTACCGGGACTTGAAACATGAGCAGTGTATTTTACGATCATTTAATAGATTTAAAAAAGGTTGAGAAACATATCAAAAAAGTTGCTAAAACTCCCGAGGAGCGGGAGGAACTTTATAAATTGGTTGATGAGATAGTTCATCATAGGGTGATCGGGTGTATTCTTGATAATTTGCCCGCGGATGATCATGAAGCTTTTATGAGAAAGCTTGTTAAAAAGCCACATGACAGGGGAATTTTAAAATACTTGGCAAAGAGAGTTGCTGAGGATGTAGAGGAGTTTATAAAGCTTGAGATAAACAAGCTTGCGGTTGAGCTTTTGAGTATCGTTGAGGAGAAGACAAGGCCTTCAGAAAAATCCGAATTGAATTAGTATGAAGAGGGATTACGGCGGGGTAATTTGGACGAACCACGCCCTTGAGAGATTGCGGGAGCGAGGTATAAAGCAGGGGGATGCGTGGGCAGTGTTTAACCGCTCGGATCAGAGTAGATACGCAAAATCAAAGAACGCCTGGATTTACTATAAGACTTTTGATAATCAAAAAATTGAGGTTGTGGCGAAGAAAAATGAGGAAGGTAAGTGGATAATACTATCTGTTTGGTCAAGGAGCGTGGATAAGAAGTCTCCCGGTAAAAAGAACGGAAGGAACGGACTTTTATCCGGTTTATTAAGATTTTTTAGGGGTATGTAGGCTAATTTGTGGTAAAATAGGCATAATTATTGCCTGGTGGTGTAATGGTAGCACGCCGCGCTCTGGACGCGGAAATCGGGGTTCGAATCCCTGCCGGGCAGCCAGAAGGGGCACCCTAAGTGACCCTACTCCCTCGAATATCCCATGTTTTCCCTCAAAAGTGCTATTTTGAAAAGCTAACATTAGAACCGATTTTTACCCTCAAAAGACGCCCGTTCAAATCTCTTTTCTGTGAGCTAAATAGCATTGTTTTGATGCAGTTATCTTGTTTGGGACCAAACCCACATTTTAGGAGTATAATATGGGTATGAAATTCGGGAAGGGATTGGTATTTTTCGTTATTGTGGCCCTGGCTATTACTTTAACGATTTTCTTCTTTTTACGTTCTCAGAAGACACCTGTTTCTAACAGTATTGACTCTAATGAACAGACTGAAAGTGCTGATTTGAACACAATTAGGTCGTTCATGGGAGATCCTGATTTGGAATTTACCTATATTGGCACAGATTTACCCCGACCTTATTTCATGGTTGGTAAAGTCTCCGAGCTTGAAAAAGGAGGAGGAATTAATATTGAGCAGGTTGAAGGCTGGAAACGGACAGTAAACGTCTATGAGCAGAAAAGTCTTATTGAGGATCAATGTGCTGTGTATGAATTCCACACCGACACAAGAAATAATCAACTGACCAGTGTACGAATCAGAAATTTAAAACCCACCGAGATTGAATCGCTAGATGCTCCTTGCTCCGAAGAAAACAACCAAATGCCAGTTATCACAAAAGCAGAGGCTGAAACCCTAGCAATGGGGTATCTTGAAAGAGCACTTCCAAATTTTAAAGAAACTAAAAACGAATTTGTTTACAGTCAAAAATTAGGAGGAGAGTCTCATGAATGGAAATGGGAAGACAAAGAATATAAATTGCCTGAAGGTTTGGGAGGAGATCCTTATTCATATCCAATTATCAGAATAGTCATCTATGGGAACAGAACAATTTTATATGAAAACACAACATCACTTTGACAGGTACCCCTTAAAGTAGACACAGATTCTAAAATGAATTGTGTCAGGGGGTGAAACAAATTGGCAGGAATATCAAAAGAAGTCAAAGAGGAAATCATATCAAAAATCAAAGCTGGGGCTAAAGTTGTAGACGTATCAAAGGATTATGGAGTTTCCACTAAGACCATATATTATTGGCTTAGAGGCAAAGCTGACAGTGGGACAAGTGTAGTTGAAGTGAGGAGATTGAGGAAGGAAAATGAGGAGCTTAAGGCCATTGTTGGAGCCCTTACAATGGATTTGACCAAGCTAAAAAAAAGAAGCCAGATATCCTAAAAAGCCTTATTTCTAGGTTTCCATATTTTGACAAGAAAAGGATGTGCTTGGCAGTTGGTGTATCAAGAGCTTCTGTTTACAAGGCAAAAAGCAATCTTTGGATCAGGGATGAGTTTCTCAAGGATCAAATACTCCAGGTGTTATCACTTAATCCAAGCTATGGCCACAGGAGGATTGCAATTTTCCTTGGAGTTGGCAAAAAGAGAGTGAGAAGAGTGATGAAGCTTTATGGCATCAAACCCTACAAAAGACGTGCCAGGTGGAGGAAAAGGAGAGATGAAAGGAGGCCGGAGTCAGAATACCCCAATCTTATTAAAAGCATCTGTCCATTGAAACCAGGAATTGTTTATGTTGGAGATTTTACATATCTGAGATGGAAAGGAAGATTTATCTACCTGGCCACTTTTATGGATCTGTTTACAAGAGAGATTGTAGGTTGGAATGTGAGCACAAAACATACTAAAGATTTTGTGCTTGAGGCTTTCTGGGATGCGGTACTCACAGCAGGGATATCAAAAGTAGTTCACACAGATCAAGGGAGTGAGTATTGTTCAAAAGAGTACGCCGAGCTTATGCAAAGCTTGGGGGTACAAATATCCATGTCCAAGAAGAGCTCTCCCTGGGAGAATGCCTACCAGGAAAGTTTCTACAATAATTTCAAGACAGATCTCGGCCTTGAATTTGAAAGATTTAATACCCCAGGAGAGCTTATTGAAGGAGTCCACCAAACCATTAATTACTACAACAAAGAGCGTATTCACACAACCCTAAAAATGCCACCAACTGTTTTCAAAACCAAACACTTGTATTAGACAGCGTGTCTACCAAAAGGGGTACTTGACAGTGTTGAAATTAAACTAACTCACCAGTTTGGCAAAAGTGATGCTTATAACTGTGAGTTTGAAGTATTTGATAACTCAAACAATCCTAAAGATCTGATGGATCAATACAATGTTCCAATAAATTTACCTACACAAACTGAAGACTTTTGGAGAAAGTGGAATCAGAAAGTGAATTTAAACGCCAACGAACTGTCTGATGAGGAGTTATTGGAGGTTATTAAAAAATATTTATGAAAATAAGCAAAGCTTGTTCTCTTAAACTACGTTTATGAAAGTAACAAAAACCACACTAGAATCAAACGGAAAAGTGTACAAACTCAGATACTCTGAGCATGATAATTTTGATCATTTGCCATATGATCGCTGTAAACAGGTTTATGGCGTTTGCTTCCATGGTGACAAAATGATTGTAGTTTATTCAACCAACAATGGCGAAGGTGATATGTGGATTTTACCCGGTGGAACAAAAGAAGAAGGAGAAACTTATGAGCAAACTCTTATTCGAGAAGTTCAAGAAGAAACTAACATGCGTGTTTTGAAATATCTACCTATAGGAGTACAAAAAGTAATTAACCCAGATAAATCCATTGAGTATCAACTTCGTTTTGCTGCTATTGTTGAACCAATTGGAGAATTTGAAGCAGATCCCGATGGTGACATTCAAAAAATAGAACTGATTGATCCAGCTGATTACAAAAGTTACTTTGATTGGGGAGAAATTGGAGATAGGATTGTAAGTAAAGCGCTTAAACTGAAAGCTAATTTGCTAGAAGGTTAGCTTTTTCTGATAATTACATGCTTAAACCATTGTTCTTGAAATTTGGTTTGTTTATCAATTTGCTTGTCGGTTAATTTAACTCCTTTTGGAACAACAACTAATTTATCATCGTCATCATTTGTTCTGTGGATTACTGCAATACAAATTCCCTTTGCTTTTTTTAATGGCTTATCGGCTCCTAAATAATATGCATCCAGTTCTTCACCATCCTGGGATTTCGTGTTTGGAATATACCCATAATTTGCTTCATATTCAAAACCATGTTTCGGATGTTTGCTTCCAAGAGGCCTGTCCATAACCACTTCAACTTCTTTGCCCAAAAAATCTTTTGCATCTGTTGGTAGAATGCGGTTATAGGCAGAGCTTGCCACTTCGTGGTAAAACTCGTACTTTGCCTTTTGATAATCCTTGTAACTTTTTCCATCAAAAGACAATTTTAAGTTTTCATATTCCTTTAATAGTTTTTGGTTGGATTTTAGAATTTTATAGATTTTGATATGCTTTTGTGGCAGTTCGGTTAAATAAAGTTCAACCGGATAGCTGTTTTCCTCAAATTTCCACTCAACGAATGTCTTGTGAGTATGCTTTGGTTTACCAAAAAGTTTTTTCAGCGTTGGTAAATATTTATCAAAGTTTTTTTGTTTTGCCAAAACATAAATATCAATATCATCTTGCCTGGCAATCCTAAGTGCAGTTGCTCCCATAAACAAGACACGAGCAGTGGGCAGTTTCTCCTCGATTTTTTTAACTATTAAATCTCCAGTTTCTTTTGCCTTTGGATCAAATGGTTTGACAGAAGCCCTTTTTGAAGCAGAAATCTTGGCTAAATATTTTTTTTCGTCCTTAGTAAGCATTATTTAAAATGATTTTCGAAATTAATTTTCCCCTTGGAAATTTCAAAAGGGAAACCTGTTAAAAGAAATGCTGTGGCAGATTTTTTGCCTATAACTTCAACTTTATCGTCAGAGATTATTAACCCGGTTCCTTCTGGCAAAGCTATAACACCACTTTTGTGTTTTTTAGAAAATTTAATAATTTTAGTCTTTTTTTCATTTGTTTTTTTGTAATGACAAGCAACAGATAAACCCCTTAATATGTTAAGCCCATCCGTATCAAGATAATTAATGTCGTTTTTGTCACCTGAAGTTTCGATATTCTTGCCAAAAATAATTGCTCCGGCGCTGCCGCCGTAAATTGGGCCATGATTTTGAAGAAATTTTTTGAGGATTGTATTAAAACCAGATTTTTTAATTGTTCTTAACAATTTATATGTGTTGCCACCGCCGATATAAATGCCGTTGTAAGATGTTAAGTATTCAAGGTTTACTTTAGTAAGATCGGTAATCATCTCGATTTCAAATTTATTACCTTCTGCAATTTTTGAAAAAGTTTCCAAAATCCATTTATAGCATTTAGGGTAAGAGTGTTTTTTGTTCCCCTCCATAGCGATGGGAATATAGATAATTTTTTTTGTTGGGAGCAATTTGAAGAATCTTTTATGAAATTTAAATTCTTCTTTGTCACCTCCACCTGATAGAAATAATTTATTCATATGGGTATATTTTTTATTCTCTTAGCAAGTGTTTTTCGGGTTGTCCATGTCTAATGAAATAAACATTCATATTCTAATTATATCGCATAACTGGTAAAACTGGGGTGTTGTAAAAGAACGGGAGTAATATTATTAGTTTTTTGTGTTAATATACAAATTATGAAATCAGCAGTTATCTGTGGTAGCAGAAGATTTAAACCACAGATAAGGAAATTTGCCGATCAGTTAAAGAAAAAGGGTGTGATTGTTTTTGAGCCTTTTTTAAGGCCGGGAGAAGAGGATGGCTCTTGGAATAGCTTGGACGAATATAATAAACGTTTTGTTGCTCTAGGACTAACACACGACCATTTCCACAAAATTAAAATGGCAGATGTTGTTTATGTTTACAATAAAGACGGTTACTCCGGAGTAAGTACTACCATGGAGATTGCTTATGCCGTAGCTTTTGCTAAACCGATTTATGCATATTCGGATAAAGATGAAGAGTATTGCAGGAAGGTGTTTTTTAGGGGGATTGTTAAAACTCCACGGGAATTAATTAGATATCTAAAATAATTCTGATTTGGTTTTTACTATTCTGATTGTAGAAATTCCTTTGTGTCTATTTTAAGGGGTACCTGTCAATCCTCTCCTATATTATCAAAATCTCCTGGCAGGATTTTTTTAACAGTCACGGTCTGGGTATAATCTCCAATTTGGAATTTTTTAGTTTCACCTATCCTCATGCCCAAAAGAGTTTGGCCTATGGGACTTTTATAAGAAATCCATCCACGGCTTTTACCTGTACTGGAATCGTCAGGCCCTAATACTGTAAAGGTCTCATCTTCATCAAAATCTCCAAGTTTTACTACCACTGTATTTCCAAGCCCTACATCCTCAGTTTCTTGTCTTGGTTTGATAATTTTTACGCTTTGAAGCTTGTGGCGAAGCTCAGATTCTTGCGCAGTTAGTCTTTTGTATTCTTCTACGGCAAAGTCTGCAGCAGCGTTGTCGTGCCAATCACAATCCGGGCCGAAAGCGTCTCCCATTCTTTGACCGGCCTTTGCTACCTCAGCAATTACATGTTCCAACTCGTTTTCTAGACGCGTTTTTGTTTCAGCTGTCATTAAATTTTTTTCTATCACCATATATGAAAAGGAGAACTACCGGTTTGTCCCAAAAGGAATTAACCAAAAAGCTGGTTTTGTCTGATAAGACGGTTTCAGCTTATGAAACAGGTCGAGCAATTTCTCCAGTATCTATATTAGCACAGAGAATATCCATTATCTTAAAATATCCCACCCGGGAATATTTTTTCTTTTTCTGAATTTTTGGGGAATTTTGTCCTCGAATTCGATTTCAAATCTGCTTTTTTCTTTGCTCCACTTAAATTCAAACCAAATGTTTTTAATGTTTCCAAGGGTACATTTTGCCGTGAAACGGTAGATAGTTCCTTTTACCGGTGTTTTGTAAACCTTTGTTGTAATTCCCCGACTGTCTTTTCTTATCCTTTTTGTGCCTGTGTATTTATCAATAACAATGCCGGTTTTTTTGAAATTAAGCTTTTGGCAAAGATCGTATGCTTCTTTGTTTGTTAAAATTATCCTGTGTTCCATTTAATAATTATATTATTTTTCAATTTTTTTAGCTAAAGTACATAAAAGGTATAATTTAGCTATGCTGAAAATTTATAGAGAGTCTGTGGCTGCCGGTTTTGTGCAGGTTACCAATTACAGAAGCGAAATATGGCTGGCAATTTTGGCAAAGGTGTTTCAGCTCTTTCTTCTTATTCTTTTCTGGAGTGTGGTCTCAAAAACATCTCAAATAAAATTTGAAATTGGTGAATTAATTTCCTATTTTTTTATAGCCAATGCAGTTCAGGTCTTGGTGGACGGGGAAGCGCTTCGTTTTGCAAGACTTTTAACTGAGGAGATTAAAAACGGTACTGTTAGCTCTTATTTACTGCGCCCGATTAACGCGCCAGCTTTTCTTTATACGAGGTTTCTTGGAAACCAGGGATTGATAATTATTATTTCGCTTGTTCTTACAGTTTTTGGCTTTTTTGTTTATTTTCAGGGAAATTTGATAAAAATACTTTTATTTATATTAACAGTATTTTTTGCTTTGCTATCTGCATTTGGTCTCAATCTAATAGTGGGATCTTTTTCTTTTTGGACAACCGAGTCAAAGGGAATTAAACATGTTGTATCCCATGTTATAAGGATTTTTGGTGGATCGTTGATTCCTATTACATTTTTTCCCGACAGGATTAAATTACTAATTCTGGCGACACCCTTTCCATCGTTTGCCTATATTCCGGGAATACTTATAAGGGGCGGTATTACAAGTGAGATAGTTTTTGGAATTTTTTCTGCATTTGTCTGGTCGTTTTTATTGCTGTTTTTTGGATTTTGGCTTTGGAAGAAAGGAGTGAAACAGTATGAATCTGTCGGAATTTAAAGAGGGTGTTTTTATTAGGTGGAAAATCGTTAAAGCCAACACAATGTATTCTTTGCAGGAGAGCGTTGCTTATACTGCTAATAATTGGGGATCGCTTGCTTCGACGTTTATTTTTATGGTTACTTTTTTGATTTTTGTTACCGCAATCTATGGAAATGTAAAAAGTATTGCCGGTTATTCGTATTCCGAGATGCTGGTTTTTGTTTTTATTGCTCAAGTTAATTATTACCTTACTTGGGGCTTTAGCCTCCCAAATGTTGTTAAGCTCGGACGGGGGGTAAAAACCGGAGAACTCGATATGTATTTAACAAAACCAATTCCACATCTTTGGTTTGTTACTTTTAGAAAGATTGACTTGGCTTTGCTTTTTTCAAATGCTTTTCCTTCTTTAATTCCACTGATTTATTTACTTATTAAAAACTACAATTTACAGATAGGGTTTGGAAACTTTATTTTGGGGGTTACAATGATCATTTTTGGACAGATATTTTTGCACTGTTTTCAGTTTATTCTTCTTCTTGGTGCATTTTGGAGCGGGGAGGCTAGAGGATTTGAGCTTTTGGCTTATCAGTTGGGTAATTATAACGAACCAATTCCGTTTGAGGGGTATCCAGCAAATTTTAGAAATTGGGGTTTTGTAATTTTACCTGTCATTTTTCATACTGCTTTAACAGCTTCTTACTTGTTGGGCAAAACCGCTAATTTAAGCTTGTTTTTATTGGTTTTGGGTGCGACAATTATTGCACTGCTGGTTAAAAATTTTGTTTGGAAATTAGCTTTAAGACAGTATTCATCAGCATCGTCATAAAAATATGGAAACAATTGAGGTTACCAATCTAACAAAGGTGTATAAGGTTGCAAAAAGAGATGGGGGGTTTATAAAGAATCTTTTTATTCCTAGTTATAGAGAAGTGCTTGCAGTAGATAAAATTAATTTTTCTATCAAAGCGGGAGAGAGCGTTGCATTTTTGGGGCCAAACGGAGCGGGTAAAACTACAACTTTAAAAATGCTTACGGGGTTAATTTATCCAACTGCCGGTGATATTTCGGTTTTAGGATTTACACCTACTGACAGAAAGAGAGAATTTTTGAGTGATATTGCACTTGTTATGGGAAACAAAAACAGCCTTTCGTGGGATTTAACGGCAAAACAGAATCTTTCGCTTTTTATTAGCATGTATAAAACAAGTGAGGGAACTTCCTGGAAAATTATTCGAGAAATGGCAGAAATGCTTGAAGTAAATAGTCTTTTTGATACTCAGATAAGAAAGATGTCTCTTGGGCAAAGGCTAAAATTTGAACTTATTGCTGCTATATTTCATAAACCCGCGATTCTTTTTCTTGACGAACCTACGATTGGATTGGATATTATTTCAAAGAGAAAAATTAGGCAGTTTTTAAGACATATTAATGAAACTGAAAAAACAACAATTATTCTGACCAGCCATGAAATGGCGGATATCGAGAGGGTTTGTGACAGAGTAATTGTAATCAATCAAGGAAAAATCGTTTTTGACGGTTCAATGACTTTACTAACCAACAAATATAAAGATAAAAAATATTTTGATGTGATCCTCAAAAAAAGAGTAGATAAGGATAAACTAGAAAGATTTGGCAAAATTGTTTATTCACACAATCTTTCTTATACTTTTGAGGTTTCAAGAGAAAAGCAGGGTGAGGCAATTTCCAAAATTATTTCGAAATTGCCGGTTGAGGATATTGATATTAAGCCTACTCCACTAGATGAAATTATTGAGGATTTATTTAGTAGATGATATTATCCAGATCTAATAATATAGACGGCTTTACCTGGGAGTCGCTTTCTGAAACCCGATTGAATCGGTTTTTTAGGGAAATTAATCCATGGGTCCATCCACAAATTTTTGTATCTGACTAAATAATGACCGGCCGGATACCTTTTGCATCTTTTAATAAAAACAATAGAAAAATCATTATAAATAAATTTCCTAATTGTTGAGGTCTTAATGTATTTATATTCTGTTTTCAAGCCTGATTTTTTTAATACTTGAGCTATCTCGCGACAATAAAACCCATTCGTCTTTGCAGATAAAGGATTTTTAAAGAGTTTTAGAGACTCATTGTAACTTATGTTTAAAACGAACGCGGTGCAGGCAACTGAACAGCCCATTTTATCCTCTTGTTTTACGGAAAATTTTGTCATATTAAAGAGATTGTATTATTTATATTTTTATAATCAACTTTCTCCTGTAGTGCTAAAAATTTTCAAGATTGCAAATCTTACTCCATTTGTTCTACACTAAATTAAAATGAAAACCAAAAAAGGATTCTCTGTCCTAATAATCCTTTTTGCAATTGCACTGGTTGCAGCAATCGCGGGCGTTGTTGCAGTGGCTTTGTATAAAGCCCCCGAGACTCCAAAAGTGACAGAAAACACTCCAGCACCCACTACAACTACAACCAACTCAGACCAAGATATTCCACCACTTTACCCAAAACTTGACTGGGGTACTACCCAAAAAGGTAATTATTTATTCACCGATAAAAATGACGAAATCTTAGAAAGAGAAGGATTCAGAATTGAAGCAGCATCAAGCAACGACTTAACACAATTTTTTTTTGAATATTACAAAAATAAGCTAAGCAACGAAGGTTGGACAGAAACACTTTCTGCAGGAGGTCCAGAAGGAGAGATGTACAGTTATCAGAAAAGTGAGAAATTTATAAATGTTGGGGTAGATTTTAATCCCGATCAATCCGGCCCAGATCGGCCTATCATTAGTTATAAGTACTTCATTGAATACAATTAATAAACTATCACCGAATCTCTACCTTCAGTAGCAACACCATCTACAGTTTTACCTGTCAAAATCCCCAGCGTGTCTTCCCTCTCAAACCCCATCTTTCTTGGGTCAAACAGACAGGTTAAATCCCTCAAACCATCCCGATTTACATCAAAGTAAAACGATGAACACCAAACCAAGCTCTCTTCATTGCCTGTTTTTCCAAACTTAATAGTAGTCTTATCTATCTTTCTAGCATCAAAAATAGAGCTTGAAAGTACACTCACTGGAACAGGCAAAAAAAATTTTCTAAAAATTAAATTTCGTTTGCTAAAGGGCTTAACATCAATAGAGATTTCTTGGAAAAACTTTGTTTCAGATGACGGTTCAGGGCTATAGCCAAAAACATATTCATGTTCTTCACTTCCTTCTTCGGTGTTCTCAAAAATACCAAGGTTAATATTTGCATCTTTATCTGAGGCATGCACAGAAAAACTATACAGCTCGTCCTTAGGTGCAATGACCTCAACTTTATAATTATCTTGCTCAGGCGTGAGTATTAAAGCAGTATAAATTCCCTTGTCAGGGCTAGGTGCTGGGTTTTCCTCTGTGGCATCGGCATAAGCCTCCTCAAAGTAGTAAAAAGAGTTTGGTATTTCTTGCAAAACACTTGAAGTTGATGAATCAAAACCCGTTCTTCTTCCCTCTTTGTCAGTTACCAAAAGTTGAGTCGGCGCCAATGAAGTTACTTCAAAACTGCTGAAATCACTTGCAGTCTTTTCGTATTTACGCATAGCAACAGCAGTATTACCGTAAGCTGGATCGTCAAGCGTGTTTCTATTATAAGCAGGATCATTAATTGCAAGCGTGTTTCTTAAAGAACCCTTTGCCACTACCCAATGTTGTCTCCCCGGAACTCTCAAGACTAACGGTCTACCGCCATTAATTTCACCAACAGCAAGATCATAATTATAATCACCTGGTCCACTATATATAATCTTTTGGCTCCCAAAGGCTTTATTTGCATCTTGAGAGTACTTACCAACAGCCCCCCATTTAACACCCCCATATGCATAACCCAGACTTGAACATTTGATGCCAGAGCATACTTCATTTCTTTTAAAATAATTATTCACACTTTCCGGCGTTGTTGGATTACCATATGGATCTTTGTCCACTCCATAATACTTCAAAATCATTGCAGCAGAAGTTGTCGCACAGCCACACTGGGCAATAGTCTTTCCACAATCTAAACTCTGTTTATTCCCACTATCATACTCCTGATATCCCCACTGACTATCAGTCTGCTTAAAAAGGGGAACATCTAATAAAATTCCAGCCTCTTCTTTACAAGCCAAAGCAACAAGGTTTTTAAAATAATTTATATTATCCTCGTCATCCTCTATTAAATGTATGGGTGAGCCGGAAACAGAAAGGTAGCCTGAACCAATCGCTTTTTCGTGTAATACGAAGTTTTCGCTAAAACCCAAAGTTTGGCTGGGAAGCGCAAAAGTAATTATTCCACCCCCAAGTGTCTCGAACCCCTTTGCAACAGGTACAAATGAAACATTATTAAATATCCTAAACTCTCCGTGGGTTAAGGGTCCGACTTTTCCAAAAGGACCATTTGTAATAGGAGTTGAAATCGGATCACTACTTTCCCCGATAAAATTTGTGCTATCTATTTCAGAACTAAAATGATCCGATAAACCCAATTTCTCAAACAGCTTATTATTAGTAGGTGGCGAATCAGAATACGCATTGTCAGTAATATAAACAATTCCGCCGGCATTGATAAAGTTAGCAAGTTCCTGTGCCTCCTCAGAGGTAAGATCGTTTTCCATCTCCAACTGTCCACCTATAAAAACGTCGGCTTTTCTTACACCGCCATTAACAAGCGATCCCACTTGAATAGTATTTACAGGGGGCAATATTGTAACAGCACAAGGAACCACTCCACTCTCACCAAAATTAGATGGATTTGTCAAAGCATTTGTTAATGTGGTTACATCCGAAAAAGAATAAGAAACTCTTGGATATCCAAACCCTGTAACCCGGATTTGATTAGCTGCAAAGACTTCACTTTCGAACGAGCAAAAAAATAGAAGAAAAACAAACAAAGGAAGTAAGAAAAGCTTAATTTTATGCATTTAATATTCCTTTTGATATTATTCTAATCTAAAGGCAACAAAAAGCAAAGGTCAACTATTTGTACTGGTTGTACTGAGAACTGAACAGCCCATTTTATCCTCTTGTTTTACGGAAAATTTTGTCATATTAAAGAGATTGTAGAATTTATATTTTTATAATCAACTTTCTCCTGCTAATATATGGTTTATGAAAGTAGTCGTTGGATCAAAAAATCCAGATAAAATAAAGATTGTTAAAGATGCTTTGACTGAGCTTCATCTGAATGTCGATGTCATAGGGGTTGAAATTGACTCGGGGATTACAAACCAGCCCTTGGATAAAGAAACGACCCAAAAGGGAGCAATAAATCGTGCGAAAGATGCAAAGAGGAAGATTCCAAACGCTGATTTCTGGATTGGGTTAGAAGGTGGACTACATGATTACCATCCTTCGTCTGAAGACTGCGGAGTGGTAAGTGCTGAAGGGTATAATCTTGTAACTTATGCATGTTTAATTGACAAAGATAATAATGAATATATTGGAGAGGGAGAAGAAATCCATTTGCCCGTTGAGGTTTCCGAAAAGATTAAGAAAGGCGAATGGTTTGGGAAAGTCATTCGTGAATATGCCAAAGAGCATGAAATTGATCAAAATTTAATAACTAGAGTTTATCCTTTCACCCAAGCAATTCAGAATTCATATGCAGAATATTTGAGAAAATATGGAAATTTGGGATATAGAAAAAAGGCGTCGGCAGTCGTTGTTGATAATGATAAAAATTTTTTAATTGTACAGCTTGTTGGATATGGTAATGATGACTGGAATTTTTGTGGTGGAGGCATTGAAAAAGGTGAATCTGAAAAATATGCAATATTAAGAGAGTTAAAAGAAGAGCTTGGTGGCGATAAATTCGAGATATTAAAGAAAACTAAGCTAGTCAATAAATATGAATGGCCCGTTTCTGTTATTGCCAAAAGACTTAAAGAGGAAGGAAAAACGTGGAGAGGCCAGGAATCCAGTATCTTTTTTGTAAGGTTTGTTGGAAACAAAAAAGAGATAATACCTAACTCTGCTGAAGTTAAACAAATTAAATGGATAAAAGCAGAAGAGTTTAAAAATCATTTTCATTTCCCAGGCCAGTTGGAGCTTGCCGAAAGGATAATTGATGAATTTAATATTTCCTAAGAAATTTTAAATAATTATATTTTCGGCGAGGCTATAGATTGATGGATTTGATGGTGTTTTTTCGAGCAGTTCTTTTGGTATATTTTGTTTTGATATGATATTTCTTGCTTCGTTTTTGGTCACTTTCTTTGAATGAACAATGTCAGAATATTTAAGGATACCTTCCATTAGAGAGTTTTTGGCAAGCTGGTTTTCGTGCTGATAGATATATTGGCGTAAGAAAAGCCCGGAGTTTTTTGTTTTCAGCGGATCTGGAAGCTTGATTAGCTCTATTAAGACCGAGTTGGTTCTAGGCGTTGGATAGAAGCTTTCTTTCGGCACTTTGAGAAGTATTTTTGTTTGGAAAAAAGATCCAAAAATACTATGTTTATCAATTTTTTTCAGAAATTTGATTGGGACGAGAAGGATTACTTTATCGTAATTTAGGAAGGTCAGGTTGTGGAGGAAGGGCTCCGTCAGAGAATATGGAATATTTGAGACGACTTTGTTGTACTCCTTTTTCTTTTTCCATTTGCCTCTAAGCTGGATATATTTCCAGGCATTTTCGTAGCGGACTTCGGTGTTTTTAGGAAGGCTTTTAAGAAGCGGTTTGAAGCGTGTGTCTATTTCAAAGGCGATGACGCGTCCTGCCTTTTCGGCCAGCTTTTTGGTTAAGTTGCCCGGGCCGGCACCGATTTCAAGGACAGTATCGTTTTTATTCAGATCGGCGAATTCGATTGCTTTTTTAATTATCTTGGTGTCGGTTAGGAAAAACTGATCTTTTCCCAAATCAGGCGCAATTTTGTATTTATTTAGTGTTTGTTTGATGTTCATGATGAGTATATTATACCTGACACAAGGTGCTTGATATTATTAACGTTTGATTTTTTTTGTAAATTTTGTTTATAGTTAATACTAATTGACAAAGTTTGATCTTATGGGCCATTTTTTTAGGTTAAGCTTTCGTTTATATATTTTATTTTTATTTGTGTTTTTGTCTTTATTTTTTTCTTCAAAAGTTACCTTGGCTTCTACAATACGAATAGGCGGGTTTGATAGTCCCAGAAATGATTTTCCTTTTAACGATGAGGATAGTATTGTATCTAATTTGGAAGATCCTTCTAAATTCGGTATCGGGGGCGTTGTGTCCTGTGGTGTTGAATTTAAACCTTTTGTTCAGGAGATAGCTCCGGGGTCTTTGGTGAGTAATGGAGTGCGTACGTTGGATGTTTTTATAGCTGGATCGGTGGGGTATGAATACCCTGAGTATAGGGCGCTTTCTACTGCCGAGGCGGTTGAGCTTGCCCTTTTTGTAGAAAAAGGAGGCATTGTTTATATTAGTGATACAAATTATGTAGATGAATCTCCTTCTGTAAATACTTTTTTTGAAGCTTTGGGAGTTGTTGACAGATTTTCGCCTGACGTTGATTATTTAAGTTTTTTAGGAGAAAGTTATCAGCCCATTGAAACAAGAGTTACAAAAGGCCCTTTTGGCTTGGTGGGAAATTTAACGCATGGCGATTTTCGAGTATTTAGTGTTTCTTCGTTTACACCTGTAGCAAAAGGGTTTGAGACTATTGGCGGGATTATTACAATGGCACTCGGTGAGAGTGAAGCTGATTTTGGGGAAAATTATGTTCTTCACGAGATGGCATATGGCGATGGGTACATTTCCGTATCCGGAATGCCGCTTTATATTCCTTTTTTAGGCTCCGGTGCGGATGAAGATAATGTTAAATATTTTTTGAATTTGGTTTCTTTGGCTTGCAAGGCGCCATCTTCTGTGTTCGTGCCTTTTTTGGATCTGCCGTGGGATTATCAAGGGAAAGAGATGACTTTTTCTCAGGCGGCGCTTTCTATAAATTCATACTTTGACCATGAGTATCCGTTATTGAGCATAGGTATGAGTGAACCTATCAGCGCTCAGGGTTCGGCCACAATTTATAAAGGTTTGTTTCGAACTAGTTTAGATTATTCTTCACATGATGGTTATGATTATGGTAAGTCAGCTCAAACCAAAGAGGGTACACCAGTTCTTGCCGCTGCTTCCGGATGTGCATATTATAAGGATCCTAAATACCAGTGCGGAGACAAAACTTGTGCGCGTGCTTACGGCAATGCCGTTTTAATTAACCACGACGGAGCGGGAGAAGGTTTTCAAACAAGATACTATCATCTTCAGGACGGGAGCATGATAACAACCAATACCGATCCTGCCCAATGCGTGCAGGTAACAAAAGGCCAGCAAATTGGGAAAGTAGGTCATACAGGAAACGTGAGCCCGACAGGAGAGGCGGGCTCGCATATTCACTTTATGGTCATATAAGATAAAGATAATGACGGCAATTTTGATGATAATATACCGGACGGCCTTGTCGATCCTTTTGGCTGGCAATCGAATGATCCAGATCCTTGGGAGAATTATTCATTTTTTTATAACGGCAAGCAAAGAACCGGCAATAAAAGCTATTATCTTTGGACTAAAGCTATAGCAAATTTATCGAACGAATTTGATAGCAATGGTGGTTTTTTTAATCTTGAGCACTACAGTGTTAATTTTCCGGAGGGTTTCGTGAGCGGTACCCATAAAGTTAATATGAAGGCTTCTGGGGGAATTCATATTCCTTATGAAGCTGTGGGGTATCCTCTTGAACTTATAATAATAGACGAAACGGGTAACCCCGTAACTTTTTTTTCTAATCCTTTTACTATCAATATTGACTTTAGCAATTTTGATATAGATAGATTAATAAAGGATGGCCTTTCTATTTATTCAAGTTCGGACGGAATGGCATGGGAGAAAGAGGATACTTCTTTTGATTGGGAAAATAATCTTGCTACTGCCCGCGTAAATCATGCAAGCTATTTTGTGCTTGCTGGGGAGCGAGCTGATACAATAGCTCCAAATACGTCTGTTACACTTTCCGGAGAAGAAGGTCAGGAAAATTGGTTTAGAAGCGATGTAGAGGTATCTTTTACGGCAGAAGATAACGAAGGTGGCTTTGGCGTTGAATACACTTCATATAAACTTGACGATGGGGAGTGGCAGGAATATAAGGACGTTGTAACAATAATTGATGAAGGAGAGCACAAAGTTGAATACTATTCTGTTGATAATGATGAAAATATTGAGGATGTCAAAAGTAGAGTTTTTTACATAGATAAAACAGTTCCGGAGGCAAGGATTTTGTTTAACCCTGAGACGCTTGATACTGAAATAGTGGGTATTGACGAGAATGAGGCCCAAATAGAGTTTTTTCGAAAGCGTTTTTTGTGGTTTTTGACCCAAGACACAGCAAGGATTACTGATCTTGCTGGAAATACGCTTGAGATCGAAGGCATATTAAAGTTTAGATTTAAAAAAGATTTTTTGACCATAAACAGGTTGGCTTATAATGATGCAGATACCAATCTGGAGACAAATATTTTTTCTAATTTTTATATTTGGAGACGTGACGCGATTAGATATTTACAACAAAGTTGGTATTTTAAGAGGGAGACTTTTGTGACAATACTTTATTTTGGAGATAAGAACGAAAGCTGGATTTATCAAGGCTCTTCTTGGAAAAGCGTGGAAAAGGAAGTGTTGCCAGGTATCGTTTTGTTGTATATTGAAACTGATAAAGGTAATCTTAATTACGGATACGAGTAAAGATGAAAAATAAAGTCGGGATAACTAGAGTAATTTTATCTGTCGGCATATCTATTTTGGCTGTGGTTGGGTTTGTGGTTTATACACAGTTTTCTAGACGTGATGCACAAGAAATTGATTCAAGTTTTTTGAGGACTAATATTGCGGAATCGGATAAGCAGGATTTAAAATTTTTTAAGGCGTCCGATGATTTAGATTTTGAAATCGAAGTTTCTGGTAAATATCAGATAAGTGAAGAATCTGGTTTTGTATTTATAAGATCTGTGGATGGGGAGATAATTGTCGGAAAGAGTGGTACCGAATTCGATAATTTAGAGGATTACTTATTAAAAAGTAAAAACAATCTTTATGATACGCTTCAAAACATTCATAGATTAGAAATTTCTGGTTTAGAAAGCATTAATGGTTATTCTAAAGTTCCAGGTTATAAAGATCTCGAAAAAAAATATTTTATTTACGCGAATTATAATGTATATCTTCTTTATACACGAAATCCTGAATTATATGATGATCTCGATCAAATAGCTAAATCTTTTAGATATACTCCTGACTAGTAATTACTCGGTGGTTATTCCGTCGAAGTGTTCTTCGTTTGCGAGAGCGTCTTTTTTGGTAGGATGGATGGTTCCGTCTTTGTGTTCAGGAGGGGAATAAACCGTATAAAGCTTGAGATCTGTTTGGCCCGTATTAATTATATTGTGTTTTGTTCCTTTTGGTACTACAACAGCGCTTTCAGCTTTGACATCATATTGTTCGTTGTTTAAAACTGCTTTGCCTGTTCCGGCTTCGATTCGGATAAATTGATCAAGGTTATGCACTTCTTCTCCTATGTCTTCTCCCGGGGGAATGGACATGGCAACGAGCTGGCTGTTTGGTGCCGTATAGAGGACCTTTCTGAAGTTTGTATTATTAACGGTTAGCTCTTCTATGTTACCGACAAAACCTTTCATACGTATTTAAGATTAATGGTAAAAATTTGTTGTGTCAAGCTTGTTTGAAAATGAGAAAAAGCGCCGGTAGATACTAAACGCGGCGCTTTTTACTAAATTTTAAAAAAATTAGTTTCTCTCTTTGGGAGGTCTTGCTTCACTTACAGTGATTTTTCTTCCGCCTACTTCAGTATCGTTTAATGTTTCAATCGCCTTTTTAGCATCCTCTTCCTTTTCCATTTCTACAAAAGCAAAACCCTTGCTTCTTCCTGTAAATTTATCAGTAATAATGTTGCACGATACAACTACGCCGATTTTTGAAAAGATTTCCTGAAGCTCTTCGTTTGTTAAGCTATAAGGAAGCCCTCCGACAAATAATCTTTTTGACATCTATAAATCACCACCTTTTATCTTTTACTGCTTGAACTGGGTGATTAGAACGCTCAAAAGACTATTTATCTACGAGTGTCAATCTGTCCCAGAAACAGATATAGCATATTATAGCATAATTTAAGATTTCCAAGCTTTATTAAGAATGCTAATTACTTTTTCATCGGTTACTTGGTCGAAATCGTCATAGTAAACAGCTATGGAGTTAAGATTTTTTTCAATCATTGGACAGATAAATTCGTCAATTTTTTGAGAAATATTTTCGCCGGCCCCTACAGACGAGACAGGCACTGCGAATACGATTTTTTTGGGTTTAAGTGATTTAGCGGCTTTGATGGCTGCTAGAGCTGTTACTCCTGTTGCTAAGCCGTCGTCAACTAATATTACTGTTTTTCCTTTAATGTTTAGGGGATTTTTTCTGTAAAGAGCTTTTCTTCTTTTAAGTTCTTTTCTTTCTTTTTTTATTTCATTTATGAGGTCCTTTTTTTTGAGGTTGAGAAGTTTGAGGCTTTTGATATCAAAATAGGAGGAGTTGTTTTCCGAAATGGCACCTAATCCAAACTCTTTATTGTGGGGTGCGCCTATTTTTCTGGTTATCAGAACATTCATCGGCAGCAGAAGTTTTTTGCTTAGAAAATAAGCTATTTCTACTCCTCCTCTTGGAATAGCAAGAATGACCGCGTTTTTTTTGGATTTATATTTAAGCAGAAGATCTGCCAAGAGTTTGCTTGCTTCTTGTCTGTTTTTGTATCGAAGCATTTGATTGTGTCTAAGCTTATTTTAGACTAATTGGCAAGAATTTAAAAATACGATATATTTAAATAAAGTAAACAAAGTGAAAGAAAAAATATTTTTAAAAATAAGGACGCTTTTTTTTGAACGCGTGCACGATGAGGCAAAGATGCTTCATAAAGGAATTAAAAAAAATCCTTCTTTCCTTTTTATTTTAGTTGGGATTGCGAGCATCATATGGCTTTTGTTAAGAAGTGCCAGAAAGCCGTCTCGGTTATCCTACCCTTGCCAGAGGATAGCTTCTGCTAATTCGATTATTTTTATAAGTTGGGTTTCGTCTATTTTTTTAAGCATTTTTTCCCGACGCATAAGAAGAAGTGGAAAGATTTTAGTAAGAGGCGGTTTGATGCTTTTTTCGGTTGCGCTTCTTTATATTGCTTTGAAGACGGTTTACGTTTATTACAACCATTTTACTTTTGTGCCTAATGCGGTTGGACAAACCGGATCCAGAGTGGTTTGGGTAAAACAAGACGGAGCGGCTACGGGCTGGAGCTCGAATTACGCTACGCGGGTTAACGGCAATATTGTTGATTCGATGATGGATACGGCAATAACAAGGCTTGCCGGACAATCGGCTGTAAAAGCAGCTTGGTCGCAGCTATTTAAAAATCATAACGGAGGGAGAGACTATCAGGCGGGAGAGACCTTTGCTATTAAGGTAAATTTCAATAATAGCCATGACAGCAATTTAATAAATGCTAATTCGAAAGTGGTTAATGCTTTGCTGCGGCAATTAATTGATGAAGTGGGTGTGAGACCATCTGATATAAATGTATATGATGTTTCAAGGTCATTTCCCAGTGGGTTTTCTTCAGATATTAGTAGTAGATTTCCGGGGGTAAAATTAAATACGGATCGTTCGGTGTGCGTAAGCTCAGGAGTGGGTTCGGCACAGCTTGGGTGTGTGCTTCAGAATTCGGATTATTTGATTAATATGCCGCTATTAAAGGTTCATGGTGACGGAGTGAAGGTAAGTATGAGCCTTAAGAATCATTTCGGAAGCTCTAATTCTCCGAGTACGTTTCATGGATCTATGTACACTACTGCAAAGACTAGTTCACAGATAGTTATTAATAAGCAGCCGGTAATAAAGAATAAAACAATACTTGTGGTGGGTGACGGGATATATGGCACCAAAAAGGGTACTGAAGCCAGCAATCCTTCTGGGTCTGACGGCATTTCTCCATGGCCTAATTCTATTTTTGTATCGACGGATCCTATTGCTCTTGACTCCGTAATGATTGATTATATAGCGAGCCAGCCCGGAACGAAGATTGCTGGATCAATGCTTAGCTGGGTACAAACGCTTTATCAGAATGCTGCGGCGGAGGGGCTTGGTACTTTTGATACTTCTTCGGATACATCGTTTGATTTTAAATATTCACACATTAATCTTATTCGTTGTGTAAACGGCAGCTGCGGACAGACCAGTCCGCTTCCTTCTGCATCGGCTTCTCCTTCTCCAAGCGGAACGCTTAAGCCGGGTGACGCAAATGGCGACGGACGTGTGGACGGGCTTGACTATGTAATTTGGGTCGATAACTATGGAATCATGAGTGAGGGGGAGTTTTCTTTGGGTGACTTTAACGGTGACCGGCGTGTGGACGGGCTTGACTATGTAATTTGGGTTGATAACTATTCTCTTTGACAGGCTTCGCAAAAAAACTCTTGTAAAAAAATTTGAAATATTTAATACTAAAAAATATGTTTAAAAAGTTAATTTTGAGCTTGATTTTTGTTTTTGGCTTATTTGGTTTAATGTTTTTTGAGCGTGCATCGGCTCAGAGTTTTCCTGAAGTTTCAATTAAACCTTATGTTTCAGGGCTTGATAAACCGCTTAATATTGCAAATCCCGGTGACGGCACAAACAGGCTTTTTGTTGTGGAGCAAGTGGGGCGGATTAGAGTTATTGAGAACGACTCGCTTCTTAATGAACCTTTTTTGGATATCAGCTCGAAAGTTGCTTGTTGCTACGAACAAGGGCTTCTTAGTATTGCATTTTCCCCTAATTATGAAAGTAATGGGTATTTTTATGTTAATTATACGAATAAAAGCGGGAATACTACTATTTCAAGATTTAGCGTATTATCCGCCAATCCAAATAGAGCCGATTCTTCTTCCGAGGAGATTATTTTAACCGTAAATCAGCCTGCGGGAAACCATAATGGCGGACATATGGAGTTTGGCCCTGATGGATATTTATATATAGGTATGGGGGACGGAGGCGGAAGTGGGGATCCTAATAACAATGGGCAGAATAAGAATACGCTACTTGGAAAGATGCTTAGGATTGATCCTGAAAATGCGTCCGGATCATTAAATTATTCGATTCCCAGTTCAAATCCTTTTTATAATCAAAGCGGCGCTCGCGGCGAGATTTGGGCATATGGGCTTAGAAATCCATGGAGGTTTACTTTTGATTCGAAAACAGGGGATTTGTATATTGCCGATGTTGGACAGTTTAAGCTTGAGGAAGTTAATTTTCAATCAGCTAATTCTTCCGGGGGGCAAAATTACGGATGGAGGATAATGGAAGGAACAAGTTGTTTTAATCCCTCGAATTGTAGCCAGGACGGGATAACTCTGCCTGTTGCCGAATATAATCATAGCCAAGGCTGTTCTATAACGGGAGGTGTTGTTTATCGCGGATATGAGTACCTGCAGCTGGATGGGATATATTTTTATGCCGATTATTGTTCCGGGCGTTTTTGGGGATTGAGAAAATCCGGTAACAGCTGGCAAAACGAGCAAATATTGACTACGCAGTACGAACCTACCAGTTTTGGGCGTGATAAAAACGGCAGAGTATTTTTTACCGATTTTGCGAATAATGCAGTTTATGAGATTACCGGTATAACTACTCCTGCAAGCGGTACACCAAGTCCTACTTCAAGTGCCAGCCCTACAGCTTCATCGGCTATTCCCGGTGATGGGAATTTTGACGGCCGTGTTGACGGGCTTGACTTCGTAATTTGGGTGGATAATTACGGGAATTCAAATGTTCATGGGGCACATGATGGGGATTTTAATAATGACGAAAAAGTGGACGGACTGGACTTCGTAATTTGGGTGGATAATTACACAGTTTAAACCAGCCTGCCGACGGGCAGGGTTAAATTGCTAAATTGATGAATAATTCTTGAATCCTTGGCCTTCGGGAAGGTATTATTAAGAAGAATAATGTTTAGAAAGATTTTTATTGGTTTTTTTGCGATTATTTGTTTTTTGTTTTTTACAGATACGGCATATTCAGAAACTCCAAGCCGTTCTTGGGAGGAAGCTTACGATAAGAAGAATATAAGGCACTCAAGCGGGATGGCTGTTGATAGTTCTCGGGATCTTCTTAGTTTGCCTAGTGTGTTATATAACTATCCTTCGAACCTCGATTTTACTATCGCAGAAACTCCGCCTATTATTGAGTTTGGTATTCCTCAGCTTGTACCTGAGTATTTAAGCAGTGGTGGGCCTTACGGTGGCTGGGGGAGAAGCGGCTTTGGGCCTGATGGAAAGTTTTATTTTACTATTGGCAACCACAATAGGTATGCGGCTGATGCTTTTTTATTTGCTTATGATCCGGCTACTAAGACACATAGCAGGGTTTTGAGTACAAAAGAGGTTGCCGGTTGGAGTGATAGTGAGTATGGAGACGGCAAGCTTCATGGAGATCCTGTTATCTCGCCAGATGGAGATATATGGCTTTTGACTTTTTGGGGGCCGACGCCAAGTTTGTCTGATTTTGGGACAAGCTATTTTGGCGGACATTTAATTTTTTACAATATATTTACGAAAGAGTCGGAATATCTCGGAAGACCGGTTGCCGATGATAGTTGGCCTGCGCATGTGTGGGATTGGCGAAGAGACAGGCTCTATGCCGTTGGAGAGTGGAGCCGGTATTACGGAAAAGAAGGTTATGGAAAATTTTTAGTTTATGATACTGCTAATAGAGAAGTGGTTTTTGAAGGTTTACCGAAAGCAGAAGGAGGGGAGGAAATACATTGGTATCACCGGGCAGTGCTTCTTGATAGAGAAAGCGGGATAATATATGGAACGGAAGCCTCATCTCCATACAGATTTGTGAGCTATAATCCTGCTAACAATAAATTTTCATTTTTGAACGCAAAGCTTTCCTCGCCAATTAGGGCATGGACAGATAAAAAGGACGCAAGCGGCGCATTTTGGGTTTTTGATTATGACGGGAATATATATAAGTTTTTTCCTGCGGAAGATCGGATTGAAAAGCTCGGTAAAAATTGGATGGGTGGCACTTATATTGCGGATATGGAGCTAAGTCCCTCCGGAAGATATTTATATTATCCGGTAGCTTCAATCAGCAGTGATTATGGATTCCCAATAGTTCAGTACGATACTAAGAATAATACCAAAAAGGTTATAGCATTTCTGTCCGAGTATTATCATAGGGAGTATGGCTATGGTATTCAGGGGAGCTACGCGCTTTCTATTAGTGACGATGGAAGCAGCCTTTTTGTTCAGGTAAATGGGAGATTTTGTCCTACTGTAAGGGATATGGCTTACGGAAGACCTGCAATCTTTCATATTAAGATACCGGCTTCTGAGAGAGAGGGTGATTCACCTCTACCAAAGGCCGGTGATGCTAATAATGACGGGCGTGTTGACGGGCTTGATTATGTTATCTGGGTGGACAATTACGGGACAAGTAGTGGAGCTAATTTTTCAAATGGGGATTTTAATGGGGATTCCCGCGTGGACGGGCTTGATTATGTTATCTGGGTGGACAATTACGGGACATAACTTGACTTGATGTTTGTACCGCGCTGTGGGTATTATTAGAAAGATTATGTATTTTACAAAATTATTGACAAGATTTGGTACGATAGCAGCTATTTTTTTATTTTTTTTAGTAAAGCCAGGGTTTATATTTGCCGAGGTTCCAAACAGATCATGGGAGATTGAAAATGACAAGCTTAACATTAGACGGGAAAACAGGATGTATACGGATACTTCGGCTGATTTTTTAAAGGTTCCTTCTTATACTTCATTGCATGGGGCTCAGATTGCTAAGACTGCGCCAACAATACATTTTGGGATTGTGCAATTGACACCCGAGTATTTACCGGGTAGTTATCCGCGTGCAGGTTACGGGGGGTGGGGTGATGGTATTACGGGACCTGACGGACGGTATTATTTTGGTATTGGTAACCACGGCAGTTTTGCCGATTCCGGAAATCCTCCCGGTGAAGCATATCTTGTGGCTTACGATCCGAAGGCGAAGACACACCGGATTGAGTTGAGTAACAAAGATGTTTGCGGCTGGGAAGACACGGAATATGGTGATGGGAAGTTTCATGGCGAGCCGGATATTGCGCCGAATGGCGATGTTTGGCTTCTTGGATTTTGGGGAGCTTACCCCAATCGCTCTTATTGGGGTGATATATATAACGGCGGCAGGTTTATTAAGTACAATATTTATAGCCGTCAGGCGGAGTGTCTTGGCCAGCCTGTTAATGATGATGGTTGGCCTATACATACCTGGGATTGGCAAAGAAATAGGCTTTATGCCATTGGTGAATGGGGTGTAACAAATGACGGCGGATTTACAGGAGACGTCTATAGGTTTAACGGCTATGGCAGCTGGGATTACGGGAAACTTCTTGTGTATGATACGCAAAACCGAAGGGTTATCCATGGAGATGTTCCAAAAATTGCAGGCACAAACGAGACTGTAAAGTGGTGGAGAAGAGGACTTTTGCTTGATCGGACTACGGGGAATTTATACGGAACCGCAACCGTCTCCCCATACAATTTTTATAAGTATGACCCCAATACTAATGAATTTTCAAGGATGAATGCTACTTTGTCAGCTCCCATGATTTCTTGGCCGAAGACTAAGAATTCGGATGGATCTTTTTATGTTTTTGACCGTAATGGTGGTTTTTATAAGTTTTACCCGGAGCAGGATCGTGCGCAGCGAATAGGCAGTAATTACGCAAGTACCTATACGGAATCCATGCGTTTGAGTCCGGGCGGGCGCTATCTTTATTATATTCCGGATTCAAATAGTGCCGGAGGATTGGGTTTTCCTATAGTTCAGTATGATACTCAGACAGGACAGAATAAAGTAATAGCATATTTGATGGAGTTTTATTTTTCAAAGTACGGATACGCTCCTATTGGAAGCTATGGGCTTTCTTTAAGCAGTGATGGTGCTCACCTTTATGCTCATGTAAACGGGCGATTCGGTCCCGATAGGAGCACTTATGGCGGTAGCAGGCCTGCGATTATTCATGTTGAGATTCCGGCATCCGAGCGAAGCGGGGATCCCGTGCCCAGTACGACCCCCAATCCTTCTTCCACTTCTGTGCCTAAGCCGGGGGATGCTAACGGAGATGGCCGCGTTGATGGGCTCGACTATGTAATTTGGGTGGATAATTACGGGATGAGTAGCGGGGTAAATTCTTCAAACGGAGATTTTAACGGAGATGGCCGCGTTGATGGGCTCGACTATGTAATTTGGGTGGATAATTATGGTAGTTAAGAAATTATTTGAAGGTTTAACTTTTTTGTTTTTGTTTGTGCTTTTTTGTTTTTTTTCTTTTCCGAATTTTTCTTATGCGATGAATTGCCCTGGTGCAAAGCAGGGGCTCTACCAGGGTGTTTACGGCGTATGGTCAACGAGTGATTATTCTTATTTAGCGTCTCATGGTGTTAATTGGATGATTGTTGAGATATGGGATTATGATCCTGTTAAAGGTCTCGAGTCTTTAAATGCGGCTGCGGATAATAATATGAAAGTTGCTTTTGTAATTATTCAGCGGGGTGAGTTTGGATCGAGCTCGTTTACTTTATCTGAGGCGGACAAGCGCTTTAAGCGTTTTTTTAATTATACGATTCCTTTAAACAACAAATACGTTCCCGGGAAAGAGCTTAAATATCATCCTGCGCTGGCTGCGAATTATCCATACAGCATGAATCATCAAGTTTTGGATGATTGGGCGAATGGAACGAGTAAGATCAATGTGCTTGTTACAGAGCATAGAAAGCGGATTTATGAGTTTAATAAAGAGGTAACAATGAGAGATGACGGAACTTGGGTGCCTTTGCTTGTGCATTACAGGTCGGTAATTCAGATGGAAAAATATGATAATTGGCAAGGTGATGGCATTAAGAGGGGTTTTGAGGCCGGGGAGGCTGATATAGCACTTTTACATGATTATCCGCTTTTTTATACACATGAGGGCGACAACGATCCTTCTACCGGGCCTGCCGAAGAGATGCTCGCTTTTTTTGAGCGCGAGCGTGATTATATTAAAGCTCGTGATCCGAATACAAAAATCAATATGCTTCTTGGAGCCACGGTAGGCGGGAGCATGCCGACGCCTACTAATTTCGAGCAGTGGGCTTGTATGCTTGCTAAATCCGGGGGAGCTGAAGCGATATCGTGGTGGCCGTGGAGGCATGGTCAATATGCTACTCAGCTTGGTTCTCAGTCGCAGGGAGGATACATGTTCCCCGAGCAGCATTGTGCGCTTTACAACATTGCGGCAACTTTTATTCCCGGCTGGTTGAGGCAAAATTCTCCCAATTCGCCTGGACATTGTCCAACCATACCGATTGAAACGGTACAGCCCTCTTCATCCCCGGGGACTACTCTGGGAGATGCAAACGGTGACTCCCGTGTTGACGGTCTTGACTATGTAATTTGGGTGGACAATTATGGGATGAGCGGCGGGGCAAATATTTCAAATGGGGATTTTAATGGAGATTCCCGTGTTGACGGTCTTGACTTCGTAATTTGGGTGGACAATTATGGTACTTGATTTTTTTCTTGAAAGTATTTTATTCTTAATAAAGCATTTTGTTTTTAAGTTTATTTAAAGAATGAACAATAAAAGTAACAGTATTAGTTTTAGATCAAAATATTTTTGGGCATTCTCATTAATAGCTTTTCTTCTTGTTTCGATATTTGTCGCCGCTTATATGGTTCAAAGATCAAGGGAAACCAGGAAATCCGCTGCTGCCGGTACGGCGAGTATAACTATCAGTCCCCAAAGCTCTGATCTTGGTTATGACCAGAACAATACTTATACAGTAAAGGTTAATTCGTCAAATACAAGCGAAAAGATACTATTTATTAGATTAGATCTTGCTTTTGATAAAAATTTAGTAAACCTTGTAAGCCTTGAGCCTTTAGGCAGTTTTATAATCCCAGAAAGATCGAATGGCGATAAGCTTGTTTCCAGCGTAGAAGAGGCTAATACGAGCGGCGCTTTCTATATAGTTTTGACTATGCCTCAGGATAAATTAAGTCAGGCTCCGAGCGGTGCTTTTGATGCTGCTAGCTTTACGCTTACGTCAGTAAAGAATGAAAGTGGCAGCACAAAGGTTGATTTTAATACAAATAATATGCAAGTTGTGAGCAATAACCAAAATGAGAATGATCGTGAATTAAATCTCCAAGTGCAATCGGCAGATATTACTCTTTTTTCAACTGGTTCTACTGCTTCACCAAGCGGATCTGCCAGCTCTACCGCTTCACCTAGTGCATCACCCACGGCATCGCCTACAGCTTCATCTACGGCATCGCCTACAGCTACTCCGCTTCCGAGCGTTGATCCTAGGGCGGATATTGACCAGAATGGAGTGATAAATCTTCTTGATTACATCATACTTTTGGAAAATTTCGGCAGAAAAGTTCAGTGAGATTGTTGCAAGGGATAATTTCTTGACGACATAAATTTAATTTTATATGGGTAAAGTTAACAAAAATACAGCCTTAGCTCTTATAGCTTTTGTTTTGGTTTTTCTTATTTTGGTACTTTCTTATCTTCTTTTGTTGCTTAAGAATGAGAGGGGCTCCGAGGGTATCAGCGGAAATAGTGATTATAATCAGCAGCCGGTAGATATTAATACCCAGGGCAAGTATTTGCCGGTACAGCTTAGCGTAAACAGCGATAAATGGATGCCGGGTGAGATAAATCAGCTTTACATATATCTTGCAAACGGCGAAGACTCTCTTTATCCGGATGCTTTTACTTTAAATATTAAATATGATCCTGAGATGGTTAAGCTTGTTAGGATAAATAAAGGATATTTGTGGTCTGATGTAAATGTGCTTGAAGAGACTATTGATGAAGAGAGTGGAATGGCGGTTGTTAGCCATGGAGCGTCTTTTGATTCGGAGGTGGTCGGTGGTGTACAGCTTGTGATTTTGGATTTTGAAGCGGTTTCCGGAGCGAGCGGGCAAACGTCCATAAGCATTGAAAGTGGATCTGAAGCTGGTAAGGTTGGCTTAGATTATCTTTATCCGATAATTTCGGAGCCGGTGCTTTTTAGCATATCTGAAAATACTGCCCATGAAGACTAAATATGTAGTTGCTTTAATATCGATTTTAATTCTTGTTGGGGGGATAGTTGTAGGAGCGGTTTTGATAAGAAGCCAAGTGGGTAAAAGCGGTAAGGCGGCTCCTTCTACTTCGTTATCCATAACAGGCCCTTTGCAGACGATTTATCAGGGGCAGGAGTTTACTTCTACAATTGACATTACTACTGGAGAAAATTATGTAGCAGGAACCGAGCTTTTGATAAGATTTGATCCTAGTGTTCTTGAGGTTATATCAATAACGCCATCGAGTTTTTTGGTGCCTGCGGATACTGTAGGACCTGTTATCGACAACCAGGCGGGGACTGTTTACTTTGTAATACTTCTTCCACCGGGTGCTGATCCAAAGCAAGGAAGCGGTGAGCTTGCGAGTATGAAGATAAAGGCAAAGTCTCCCGGTACGAGCCAGCTTTCGTTTGATAGCGGGGGAACCTTGGCGGTTGCCCTTCATGAGGGAGGACAAAATGTGATACAAAATTTGTCTCCTACGACTATTACGGTTGCTAGTAGCACCGGTGGCGGAGATGCAACACCATCGCCTTCACCTACCCCTGAAGCTACGGACACTCCTACACCTAGTGCAACTGCCAGTCCTACTTCTACTCCGGCTTCGTCTGCGAGTGCGAGTCCGAGTCCTACTTCTTCTCCCACAATTCCTCCAATATCGGAGATCCCCGATACAGGCGTTTCTTTGCCTACGATTGTAGGTTTTGGAGTGGGACTTATGCTTATTGTCGGATCTTTTGCCTTGTTTTATTAAATGGGGATTGGATGTTAAGAAATAAAGTAATTATTGTACAAAGTATAGTAATTTTGTTTCTTCTTATTGCTGGTTGGTTTTTTTGGGGGCGAGTACAAAAAGCCAATATAGCTTTAGAGGATGTTCAAAAGCTGGAGGATGAGAAGCAGAGATGCTCTGATTTTTTGAGCGAGGGAAGCGGAGAATTTGGGGAATTTCAGTACTGCAACAGGCTTCTTCAAAATTTTTAAGATACTGGAAAGTGCTTTTTTTATTTAAAAAAGAGCTGTTTGTTGAGTTGTTTCGTCCTCGTTTAGATAGGTGAAATCAACATTGATTTGGCGCGGCGTGTTCCATTTATCTTTGAAATGAAGGGTATTATTTTTTAAACCAAAGTCGTATATTTCTTTTGTAATGATTACATCCATTTCACAGTATTTTTGGAGTTTTTTAAGGCTAACCGGATCCCCTTTTTTCCAGTAGAGAACTGCGTTTGTCCCTATATCGTTTTTTCCTTTTTTTAGTGTTTCTTTGGCTATATCGTCAAGCCTGATCCTTTTGCCGAATGATTCTTTAACCTTTTCGAGGATGTCGAAATGATTGAATTTAAGAAGCGGTATTTTGGTGTAAGGTTGAAGGACGGCGACGTCAAATTTTATGCTGTTAAATCCTATTATTCTGTCTGCTGATTGAAATATTGGCCAGATTTGATCAAGCGAATTGTGCCAGAAACTAACAAGCCTTCCTTCTAACTCGTTGTAGCTATTGTCAATAATTCTTTCGTATATTGATACAATCGAAACTCCGAGAAGTGAGGGGTTTCCCTCTTTAACTTCGTTAAAAAGTTTTTGGGTTTCCAGATCGAATATAACTTCCTTTTTCGTTATCATGTAAATAATCATTATATTTATGAGGTTTGGTGTAAATCAAGTATGCTTTATTTATTTATAGCAATTATTCTGGAGCTTAGTCTTATATATTTTTTTTCCAGGAGGGCTTTTTATGGGTTTAGAAGGGTTCTTTTAAGATTATTCGGCGGGTTCATATCCGAGTATTTTGTTTATTTTTTTTATCTCCCTGGGGTTTTGGTGCATGAATTGACCCATTATTTTTCCGCGAAGATATTGGGTGTGCGTGTAAGCAGGTTGAGAATTTTTCCTATTGGGTATGTGGAAATTGAAAAAGCGGGTTTGTTGAGGACGTCTTTGGTTGCCTTGTCTCCTTTTTTGATTGGGGTCGGTTTATTTTTTTTGACAACGTATTTGTTTATGGTTGAGAGTTTTTTTGAAAGCTTTTGGGGACGAGTTTTTTTTGTGTATATTATTTTTGTAATTTCGAATACAATGTTTCTTAGTAAATCGGATATAAAGAATTCATGGGTTTTGGTGGTTTTTGTCGTTGCCGCAAGCTTTATAATTCTAAAGATTTATGGATTTGAAGGTGGTTTGATTTACAGCGGATTTGTGATAGCATTTAAATACTTATTAATAGTAGTTATAGTAAATTTAGCGCTATTATTTTTATTATCGTGTGATATACTTTTAACATGGTTGCAAAGAAGCCCGAAACAGGCAAAATTAAGAAAAAAATAAACTTAAGCTTTTTAAGGAACAATAAAAAGTTTATTGTGATATTGGTGCTTCTTCTTTTAGCTTTGGGGGTATATTATTTTAAGAGTTTGTTTGTCGCGGCTACTGTCAATGGGCTTCCCATTAGAAGATATAGCGTAATAAATCAGCTTGAAGATTTGTATGGACAGCAGGTTCTTGATTCTTTGATTACAGAAGAGCTTATAAAACAGGAAGCGAGAAATAAGAATATAACAGTTGGTGATGCAGAGCTTGATCAGGAGATTTCTAATATTGAAAAGCAGTTTTCGGATAGCGGGCAGAGTTTGGATGATACATTGGCGCTTCAGAATATGTCCAGAGAAACTTTTAGGGAACAAATATTTTTACAGAAGTTAGTAGAAAAGCTTCTTGGGGATAAAATTAATGTAGGGGATGAGGAAGTAGATCAATATATTGAGGAGAATAAAGAATTTTTCCCAGAGGGGAGCGATCCGGATGCATTGAGGGAGGATGTATTCAACCAGCTTAAGCAGGATAAGTTGTCAACCGAGTTTCAGACTTGGATACAAGAAATTAGGCAGAATTCTAGTATCAACTACTTCGTAGAGTATTAATTCGGGAAGAAGAGGTTTGTTTTTTATTTTCTTTCTTTTTTTTATTGTTTCTGGTTTTTTTGGATCTCCTTTTATTTTGGGTATTTTTATTATTTCATTGTAAACCGGCTTATATGATCCATCGGGATTTTTCCAAGAAAATTGTTTAAAAGGATGGCTATTATAGTTTAATACAAAGGGTGTAACTGCTATTATTTGTTTATCCTGCCATGCTTTTTCAAACGCTTGTTCTAAGTATGAGGGGTAGTCTGCTTTGCTACAGCCCCAGCCTGTTTCCGTGATAAATATGGGTATATCTTGAGGAAGATTAAAGTTTTTGAGAAAATTAAGCTCCCAGAGGAATCCTCTTACGCTATTTTTGCCTGAATCGTTGGGAGATCCGCAGAAATCGGGATTGGGATAGGAGTGGGATGTCCAGCCATCGAATATTGTAAATATTAAGTTATCGAATTCATACATGGCGCGAAAATAGTTTTCTACTTTCATTGTTTCATTTGAATCGGGAGCCGATAGATCAAATCCTGCAGGCAGGACAAAAAAATCGTCTGACTCTTTTTTGAATTCTTCCCAGTAAATACGGGATATTTTTGCATATTCTTCAGGTGAAATTTCATTGCCCCATTCTTTTTTGTGATTGGGTTCGTTAAAGAGAATAACGTACTTATTTTTAGTTGGCCAGGGCAGTTCGTTTAAAAAATTTGCCCATTTTTTCGATTCTTCGGCTTTTGGTTTTTCCCAGTTTCCTGATTGGTTCATGGTGGTTGCGATCCTTACCAGGGGAATGAGCTTGAGGTTGTTGATTTTATTAAACACTTGTTGCCATCTTTTAAGATTTTTTTCATCCTCTCTTATCACCATGGTTATATAGCCCCACTCTCCACCTTTGCTGTTTACTAAATTTGCTGCGTCTTCGAGATCGTTTTCGTCTATAATGTGAATTCCAAATTTATTGTTTGGCCTTTCTGCAGGATTTTCGATGGCGTGAGTAATACTTGGTTTTACAAAAAGAAAAGCCAGTGTAAGAATAAAAAAATACAGTCTTTTGATCATGGCTTATATTATATAATATGAAAGTGAATGTTTCTTTTGATTGATAAACCAAGGGGAATTACGAGCCATGATGTAGTAACGCGGATAAGGCGGATAACAGGTGAGAAAAAGATCGGCCATGGAGGTACTCTTGACCCAAATGCCACGGGGCTTTTAATTATCGGTGTAGGCAGAGAATCTACTAAAAGACTTTCCGAGTTTTCGGATAAATCGGATAAGAAATACGAGGCTCTTATTTTTTTGGGAGAGGAGAGAGATACTGATGATGCCGAGGGAACAAAGGCAACAAAACCCAAATCCCAAATATCAAACAACAATAAAATTACAATTTCAAAAATTAAAAATATTTTAGTCTCCTTTTTGGGTGAGCAAGAGCAGGTGCCGCCTATTTATTCGGCAATTAAGATTAAGGGTAAGAAGGCATATGAACTAGCAAGAAGAGGTAGAAAGTTTCAGCTTAAACCAAGGAGAGTAAATATTTATGACATTAGACTTATTGAATATAAATATCCTTATTTACGAGTTTTTGTTAGGGTATCCAGTGGAACTTATATAAGAGCGCTTGCCCGGGATATAGGCAGAAAACTTGGAGTGGGAGCTTATTTGCTTTCGCTTCGAAGGATTGGTATTTCCAAGTTAAGCGTTGACACGGCTGTTGATTTAGATAGTTTAAATGAGGATAATTGGAGAGATTATATTGTTTCGTTATGAATATATTAAATGCGGTACTATTGGGAATAGTTCAGGGTTTTAGTGAATTTTTGCCGATTTCTTCATCGGGGCACCTTGTTATTGCCCAGTCTTTGATTGAGGGTTTCGAGCAACCGGGAGTGCTTTTTGATGTTTTTCTTCACTTGGCTACTTCTTTTGCTATTATTATTTATTTTAGAAATAAGATAAGAAATATTGATTTTAAGTATTTGGTGTTAATTGTTGTTGGCAGTTTGCCTGCATTTATATTTGGATTTTTGTTTAGAGATAATTTGCTAGGTTTATTTAAAAGCGTGAGAGTGGTGGGAGTAGGATTAATTCTTACGTCTATATTAAACTTTTCTACGGATAGGTTTTATTCCAGAAGGACGTTTATAGGCAGGATAGACGCATTTATAATAGGATTTTTCCAGGCTTTTGCAATAATACCAGGAGTTTCAAGATCCGGATCGACGATATTTGCCGGCACTTATCTTGGAATTGAGAGAGAAAGATCTGCATATTTTTCTTTTCTTCTTTCGATACCCGCAATTTTTGGAGCAAGTGTTTATGAGCTTATTTCCTATACAGGCAGTTTTGATGGTTTAAGCAGCTTTTATTTTGCCGGTTTTTTGGCCGCTTTTTTGTCATCTTTGGTTGCAATAAATTTTGTTTTGAGGCTTCTTAATATGAAGTTATTTAAAATTTTTTCATTGTATACTTTTATACTTGGGTTGCTTGCGATTTTTGTGTTTTAGAGCGGAAGTTTGGTTGCAAAAAGAGCAACGCCTACAATAATTGAGAGTACGGCGGCGATAAGAACTGCTGCTGCTGAGACGTCTTTTGCGATTTTTGCTTTTGGTTTTATCTCCGGGCTAACCATATCTACTATGGCTTCGAGAGAGGTATTAAAAAGTTCAAGGATGAGAACAAAGGCTATGGTAAAGGCAAGAAGTAGCCATTCAAAAGTGTTAAAGCCGGATAGCCATGCGGCGATAACCACGATTATTCCGATAATCGTATGAATTTGGAAATTCGGCTCGTTTTTTAGCGCTTCTTTGAACCCTTGTGATGCAAAACCAAAGCTTTTATAAAGTGATCTCGTTTTGCTCATTGGTTTAGTATAATCTTTTTGTTTTGGGTTTGAAAGATTTATGTTAGGATTAATTGATGATAATAAAGCTAAATAAAAAGTTTACCTTTTTGTTTTTGGCGCCTTTAATGCTTTTGTTTGCTTTTGGGGTGGTAATAAGAAGCTTGGGCTTGATGACTCCTAATGTAGCCTCGATAGTTTATGATTATAATGGGGCAATTGCCGAGGATGAGACAAAAGGGCTTTATCATGGGAGTTTTTACCAGATACCCGGTGAGGTGTTGGCTTATGAGGAATGGGAAAGTGTGCTTGGAATTGCCAACCCGTCAAGTAAATGGATTGAGGTAGATTTGTCCGATCAAAAGTTAAAAGCTTGGGACGGGAATGTGCTTTTTCTTGAAAGTGCTGTTTCTACAGGGCTTCCCTGGTGGCCTACACCTACGGGTGAGTTTAGAATATGGGTGAAGCTTCGGGCGACTAAGATGGAGGGTGGGCAAGGAAGATATTATTATAATTTGCCTAATGTTCCTTATGTAATGTTTTTTGAGAATGAGAATATTCCCGGCTGGAGAGGATATGGCCTTCATGGAACTTATTGGCACAATGATTTTGGAACGCCGAGAAGCCATGGTTGTGTAAATTTGCCGACGGATGTCGCCCGAGAGCTTTATTATTGGACATTTCCAGAGCTTCCTTCGGGAAAAACATCTGTTTTTTCAAGTCCCGGCAATCCGGGCACTCGAGTGGTGATACATGATTGACAATTCTTTAATCATTTTTTTTAATACTTACGGCGCTTTTTTGGTGGTTTTTTTTGCTCTTTTTTACTTGGCAACGGTTGGTGGAAGCCGGCTTGTTAATTTTTTGGCTGCAATGGCAGCTACCGTATTTTTTACCTCATTGATAAAAGAGCTTTTTTTATTGCCTAGACCGTTTTTTTTGAATGGAAACTTTCCATCTGCGGGTTTAAACTCGTTTTCAGGGTTTCCTTCGCTTCATACTTCCATAAGCTTTTCGGCTTCGACTTTTGTTTTTTTTGCTAATCGAAAGTTTGGTATAATAAGTTTTCTTGTATCTTTAATTTTTGGTATAGGCAGGATTTATTCTTATGTTCATTATCCGATTGATATATTAATAGGTGCTTTTTTGGGAATATTTGTAGCTTTGTTTTTTGAAAACATCAGGTTTATAAAAAGAGCTTGACATGTAGCACTCATTATAATAGACTGCTAACATTGAATTGAAATAATGAAGGAAACAAAAGTTTATAGAGAATTACCAACCGTTGCGATGCGGGGGTCTGTAGTTTTTCCTCATACGGATTCCTTTTTGTCTTTCGGGAGGGAGAAATCAGTAGCAGCCGTAAACGCAGCTTTTCAGGCTGATCGCGTGATCGCCATTTTTAATCAAAAAGATCCGCGTAAAATTGATCCTGAGCTTAGTGATTTATATAAAGTAGGTACTGTTGCCACAATAACTCAGATGATGTCTTCTGAAAATGAGATACATGCGATGGTGAAAGGCCAAAGTAGGATTAATCTTGAGGATATATTAAGGACCGAGCCATACTTGGTTTCTAAAATAACCGAGATAAAAGAAAAGGAAGTGGGTGAACCTTCTGTTGAACCGCTTGCACGCGAACTTTCAGAGCTTTTCAAAAAGGCTGTAAATATGGGTAAGGGCGTTGATGTACCAACAATTATGAGGATAATGTCCAGACAAGTTGAGCCTGTTGAACTGGTTGATTCCGTGGCTGCCCTTTTGGATGTAAAGCCAAGGGAGAAGCAGAAACTGCTTGAGATGCTTTCTGTAAAAGCGAGGCTTGAGCGTGTACTCGAGCTATTAAATCATGAGGTTAATGTTTTGGAGCTTGAACGTGTTATTTCTACAAAAACTCAAAAGAGGTTTGAGGAACAGATGAAGAAAGCCATGCTTCGTGAAAAGAAAAGGACTATTGAGGAGGAGCTTGGCGAGGATGATGAAAGTGCCGACAGTGAGGTTGTTGAATTTAAAGAAAAGATAAATAAGGCGAAGATGCCAAAGGATACAAGAAAGAAGGCGCTCAAAGAGCTTAAGAGGCTTGAGCTGATGTCTCCCCACAACCCTGAGGGGGCCTATATACGAAATTATTTGGATTGGCTTTGTGATATGCCATGGTCAAAGATTTCAAACAAAAAGGTGTCTGTAAAAAAAGCTGCAAAGATTTTGGACGATGACCACTACGGCCTTGATAAGGTGAAGGAGCGAATTCTTGAGTACCTTTCTGTTATGAAACTTAAGGAAAATGGAAGAAAAAACGGTAAGAAAGATAATAATAAATCGCATCCTACGATTCTTTGTTTTATAGGACCGCCGGGTGTAGGTAAAACTTCTATCGGTAAATCAATTGCCAGATCTCTTGGACGAGAGTTTGTGAGAGTGTCTTTGGGGGGCGTGCGTGATGAAGCAGAGCTGAGGGGACATAGGAGAACGTATGTTGGTGCTTTGCCCGGTAGAATTATCCAAGGAATTAAGGATGCTGGTACCAAAAATCCTGTGTTTATGCTTGATGAGGTTGATAAGCTCGGAGCTGATTATAGGGGAGATCCGTCGTCTGCTTTGCTTGAAATACTTGATCCGGAGCAGAATAAGGAGTTTTCGGACCACTACCTTGAGGTACCTTTTGATCTAAGTGAGGTGACTTTTATTTGCACCGCAAATGTTGCCGACACAATACCTTTGCCCCTTCTTGATAGGATGGAGATAATCCGATTTGCCGGATATACCGAGGATGAGAAGTTTAATATTGCCAAGAAGTATTTGTGGCCAAAACAGGTTAGACTTTCAGGTCTTGAGGATTATAAGATTAAGATTGATGATCAGGCAATATATGAGGTTATTAAGAAATATACAAGAGAGGCCGGGGTTCGTGAGCTTGAGAGGACGCTTGCCACGCTTTGTAGAAAAGTTGCCCGAAGTATAGCCGAGGGCAAAAAGTACCCAAAAATATTAAAAGCAATTGATGTTAAGAGTTTTTTGGGTGCAGCCAAATTTCGGTCACAGATAGCTGAGGAAAAGGATGAGGTGGGTATTGCGACTGGACTTGCGGTAACTCCAACCGGCGGGGAGATACTTTTTATCGAATCTACACTTATGCCCGGGAAGGGTAAGCTTACATTAACAGGTCAGCTTGGGGATGTAATGAGAGAGTCTGCAAAAGCTGCTTTTACTTGGACGAGGTCTCATTGGCAAGAACTCGGGCTTTTTTCCGAATTCGGGCGAGAGACTGATTTACATGTACATGTTCCCGAGGGTGCTACTCCTAAAGACGGTCCTTCTGCCGGGATAGCTATGATGACATCGCTTGTTTCTGCATTGACAAAAATTTCGATAAAGCGTGATGTCGGAATGACCGGTGAGATTACACTCAGGGGAAGAGTGCTTGGAATCGGAGGGGTTAAGGAAAAGGTTGTGGCAGGGCATAGAGCGGGATTAAAGACTATTATTTTGCCTCGTGAGAATGAGAAGGATATGGAGGATGTTCCCGAGAATGTTAAGAGAGATATAAAATTTGTGTTTGTTGACAGGATGAATGAGGTTTTGGAGATTGCGCTTACAAAAAAGCTTTCGTCATTAACTAAGAATAACGGGAAGAGAAAGCAAAAAGTTTTAGCAACTTCTGTTATTTCTTAATTTTTGAGTTTGGTATTTTCCGGTGATAAAATAGAGCAATCTGGCCCTATCGTCTAATGGCTTAGGACGCTGGGTTCTCATCCCAGTAATCCGGGTTCGAATCCCGGTAGGGTCACTTTCTTTCAATTGAGTGTTTTTGGTCGAATTCGGGGGAGATTGGATGAACCCAGTCGGGAGAAATGTTTGGTCTGGGGTTTAGTTTGTGGCGGATAAGGAAGTATTCTGTTTTTGGGTGATTGTCCGTAACGGGCGGTGTGTCAGCTATAAAGCGATCGATTGTTTTTTCATCTCCTACGAACAATTCGAGCAATCTTTCTAAGGTAATGGGTGATTTTTGCCACTCGTTTAGATCTTTAAGAATTTCGTTGTTGAGTTTTTCATTAAGAAAATCTTTTTTAAGAATTATTTCTTCTTGAGAGCCTATGAAGAATACACCTCTTCCGTCCGGGGATACAGCTACCAGAATGTGTGGGAATACCCTTCTTATTGCAGAGAAAAGCATTTTAAAATCCTGCTCGTGCGCGCCGTACCAGAACCATTGTACAAGAATGCCTTCTTCTTTTAGGATTTTTGCCGAATCTTCATAGAATTCTTTTGAGTAAAGCACGCTTGTTCCGGCTGCATTTATCGGTGGGGGAGGATCAACAACGATAATGTCGTATTTTTTATTGGTGAGTTTGGTGTAGTTTCTGCCGTCGTTTATGATTATATTCCCTTTTGGATTTGCAAGGACTTTTTCGGCGTCTTCATAAAACATGCTAAAGACTTTGGGGACGGAGGGTACTAGCTCTACCGCATCTACATTTATATTGTAAACTAGCGCCGAGCGATAAGTTGTGCCCATACCAAATGCAATTATGAGCATGTCTTTGGGGTTTTTGTGTATTAAAAGCGGTAGGTGTGCAAGCAGTTTGGTTTGGATTGTAAGCGTTGTTGTTTGAACTCCGTCTATGATAAGGCCTTTTTCATCCGGTGAATTGGATTGGCTGCTAAAAGCTAAGATACTTGCGGTCTCGTCCTCCAGGTATTTAAAGGACCAGTTTTTTTCTTGATAGTAAGATATTTTTTCCTTTAAATTTTTTTCGATGAATGCTTGGGGTTTGTTTATATATAGGAAGATGAAAAACGTAGGAATAAGAGATATGAAAAGCGCCGATTTTGTTAATTTTTTGTAAAAAAGCAGAAGAAGCGCGCTTCCTGCGAGAATATTAGTACTGCTTAGAATGAGAGCTGTTTTTGTGGTGCCAATAGATGGTATGAGGATAAATCCCGTAATAAGAGGTCCTATGATAGATCCGGCCGTATTTGCGGCGTAAGTACCGCCGAGGTTTTTCCCGAAATTGTGCGGGTTTTTAAATAGTCCGGAGATTATTGGGAAAGTAGCTCCCGATAAAAGCGATGCCGGTAAAAGTACCAAAATAAGCCTTGGATACAAGCCTAACGGGATGTCTAGGCTTAATGAAATTATTGAGAAAGCCGCGAAAATACCTATTCCAACTTCGGTCAGAGCAAATAGTAAGACAGGGTCTTTTTGTGCCTTAAAAAGAATTTTAGAGGTGAAGGAACCAAGAGCTACTCCGATTAAAATTATTGCCAGAATTGTGGCAAATGCGTAAGTGTAGGTGCCTGTGCTTGTTAGCAGAAGCCTTGTCCAAATTATTTCGTAGGACATAGAAATTGCTCCTGAAATAAAAAAAACTAAAATAGTTAAAATTAAAAGGCCATTTGAAATGGTGGTTGTATAAGCTCTGGATTTATAGGATTTTGTTTTTGTAGAAATAATTTTTTTATTTTTAAAATAAGTGACGGATAGCGCGCCTATTGTAATATTTATAAGTGCTGCGAAAAGTACTGTTAAGCTAAGGCCTAGGATTTCTATTAAAACAAAAGCCGATAAAATTGTACCCAAAAATGCTCCAAGAGTGTTTACGAAATAAAGGGTTGAAACTTCTTGAGAAGGGTTTTTACCGTGGGCAAAGAGTTTTATCAGAATGGGAAGCGTGCCTCCCATAAAAAACGTTGCCGGAAAAATAAGGATGGCTGTAATGACGTATTTTAGAAAAATACTATGAGTATTGTATATTTGAGAAATAAACGGGAGGGTTAACAGCAAAAAGAGAGCGCTTATGCCGATTAGAATTTCGATGCTACCCCAGAGGAGTATGAGCTTTTTGTTTTTGTCCGCGATGGCGCCGAATATTAGAGAGCCGGCTGCGAGTCCTGCCATAAATATGGAAATTATTGTGGTTGTTGAGTGCGTGGTGTTACCAAATATCAGAAGCAGAAGCCTTGCCCAAACTATTTGATAGATTAATCCTGATGCTCCAGATAAACCAAAAAGGATAAAGATAACTTTATTCATATTCTAGACGTATATTAAACTGATATGTGTTAAAAGTGAAGTTTTTTCCTATAATGTAGCGTGGCTTGACAATTGGCTGATAAGAATTTAAAATATCACTTGTTTATGAAACCTCAGAATATAAACAAAAGTGCCTCCTTACTAATTTCCTTCGGGATTTTCACCAAGAAGATCGTTGTTTGAACTCTGAGGGAAGATAAATAATCTCTCGGAGTTAAATTAAGGAAAAGTAAGGAGTTTTTTAATGAGTTTTATGAAAAATAATACTAAACAGATACAAGTGACAAAAGACGGATACGAATCCTTGAAAGCGGAGCTTGATGAATTGGTTAATGTAAAAAGGCCAAAATTAGTCGAGAGGCTTGAGCGTGCAAGGAACGAGGGCGATTTGTCTGAGAACAGCGATTATATTTCGGCTAAAGAGGAACTTGAGTTTTTGGACGGCAGAATTGATGAGCTAAAACATGTGGTTGATCATGCCACTGTGCTTTCTACCAATTCGAACGGAAGCAATAAAGTGGACGTTGGAACTAAAGTAACGGTAAAAACGGATTCGGGAGAGCAGATTTTTGATATAGTTGGTGAGTGGGAGGCGGATCCTATGAATAAGAAAATATCTCACGAATCTCCGCTTGGAAGCGCTCTTGTCGGTAAAAAGGTGGGAGAGAGTGTTGAGGTAGAAGCTCCTGCCGGAAAACTTTTTTACGAGATACTTAAAATAGATTAAAGATGGTAAAAGAAGTGGACTTTGGATATAAAAATCTCCCTTAGGGAGGTTTTTTAGGTTTTGAAAGGGGGTGTTTAAAATGGAAGAAAGAAAATGTTTTTCAGAAGGAGTTGTTCGTAATGAGAATCCGGTAGAGGTTGATATTGAGGTTGAGCCGCAAGCTGACGAGAGTGATTTGGCCTCGGAAATAAGAGCGTTTTCCGATAGACATGGTGTTAGTTTAAGCGTAGCAGAGAGAATAATCGGCGTTGTTACAGCGTCTAATCAAGATACCGGAGTTCGTTTTAAATCGGAGATGCGCTGATGCGAAATGTTATTTGGATATTACGGATGTTAGGCTATAATCTAGATAGATATGGCAGAAAAAAGGTTAAATGAGATTAGAAAATTGAGGCTTGAGAAGGTAGTAAAGCTTCGGGAGATGGGTATTAATCCATATCCGTCAAAGCCTAAAGCAAAGCCTGCTGCCATTAAGAAAGTCCGCGGGCTTATTGGCAAGCGCGTGTCGGCCGCCGGAAGGGTTATGGGCTTTAGAGTGCATGGGAATATTGTTTTTTCGGATTTAGAAGATTTTTCCGGCTCTATTCAGATTTTTTTTCAGAAGAAAAAGCTTGACGCTCTTTTTGAAATTGTAAAGCTTATAGATATTGGAGATATTTTGTGGGTAAGCGGAGAGGTGTTTAAAACCGAAGCGGGAGAAATAACTATTGATGTTTCTGACCTTCAGATTTTATCTAAATCAATAAGGCCGCTGCCTTCGAAATGGCACGGGATTAAGGATGAAGAATTAAGGTATAGAGAGCGGTATATAGATTTACTTTTGAACCGCGAGCTTCGGGATCTTTTGACAAAAAAGAGCCTTTTTTGGAATTCGATTCGTGAATTTTTGGTAAAGGAGGGGTTTATAGAGGTTGAAACTCCTGTTTTGGAAACTACTCCCGGTGGGGCAGACGCAAAGGCTTTTATCACGCATCATGATGCGCTTGATATTGATTTGTATCTTAGAATTTCTATGGGCGAGCTTTGGCAGAAAAGGCTTATGGTGGCTGGATTTGAGAAGACTTTTGAGATAGGCAGACAGTTTCGGAATGAGGGGATAAGCCGCGAGCACCTTCAGGATTATATGCAGATGGAGTTTTATTGGGCTTATGCAAATTATGATGATTCAATGAAGCTTGTGGAGCGAATGTATAAGCATGTAGCAAAGGCGGCATTTGGGAAGCTAAAATTCAGAATTGGTGATTATGATGTAGATTTGGGTAAAAAATGGGAGAGAGTTGATTATAAGGATACGCTTTTTAAGGCTACGGGGATTGATTTTGAAAAAGCGGACTTGGGCAGTATCAAGAAAAAGCTTGATGAACTTAAGGTTAAATATAGCGATGGTGACAAAAAACCGAGGCTTATTGATTTGCTTTGGAAGAGCGTGAGAAAAGGAATTACAGGCCCTTTATTTTTGACGGGCCACCCTGTTGAAATGTCTCCTTTGGCTAAAAGAAAATTTGACAAACCTAGCGTTACCGAAAGATATCAGATTATTTTGGCGGGGACCGAAATGGGCAATGGTTATAGTGAGCTTAATGATCCCGTTGATCAAGCAGAGAGGTTTGAGGCTCAGCAGAAGATGCGGGATGCCGGAGATGAGGAGGCCCAGATGAATGATGCGGATTTTGTGAAAGCTCTTGAGTTTGGCATGCCTCCTGTTACCGGATTCGGTGTATCTGAAAGGTTATTTAGTTTTTTGGCGGATAAGCCGATAAGGGAGACAGTGTTTTTCCCGCTTTTAAGACCTAAGGAGAAATGAAACGAGAAGAAGCGTTAAAACTAGTTAGAGAGCATACAAAGAATGAGAATTTGGTAAGGCATATGCTTGCTACGGAGGCGTGTATGAGAGCGCTTTACGACAGGATTGTGGGAAAAGAGGACAAGGAGCAGTCTAGCCAGGATGAGTGGGGCATGGCAGGGCTTCTTCATGATGCAGATTACGAGGAGCTGAAAGATTCGCCGCAGGTTAGGACTTTGCACACAAAAAAAACTTTGGAGTGGCTTGATGGCAAGGGTCTGGAAAAGAAGGTGCTAGATGCAATTAAAGCTCATGCTTGGGGTTATGTAGATGGTATGCCCGAGCCAAAAACTTCCATGGAGTGGGCTCTTTATACGTGCGATGAGCTAACTGGGCTTATTGTGGCAGTTGCCTTGGTTAAAGGAGGGAGGCTTTCTGAGGTTACGGTTGATTCTATTATGAAAAAATGGAATGAGAGTAGCTTTGCTGCGGGTGCAAATAGGGAGCAGATTGCAATGTGTGAGGAGAGGCTTGAAATTCCCTTGAGAGACTTTGTCGAGATATGTCTTAAGGCTATGCAGGAGATTTCAGAAGATTTGGGGTTATAAAATGCTTAGTATTGAATTAATTAGAAAAGAGCCCGAAAAAGTAAAAAAGGGAATTGCTTTAAAGGGAGCAGACGTATTTTTGGTGGATAAGGTGCTTGAGCTTGATGAAAAAAGAAGAGGGCTTATTTTGGAGATTGAGGAGCTTAGATCGCAAAGGAATAAGTTTGCTAAAGAAAAAAATGTAATCGAAGGAAAGAGAATAAAAGATGAGCTTAAGGTCAAGGAACCGCTTTTAGCAGAGGTGAGCCTAGAGTATGAGGAAGTTTTGATGAAAATTCCTAATTTGCCTTTAGAGAATGTTCCTGAGGGCGAGGGGGAGAATGATAATGTGGAAATTAGGAGATGGCCTTCTTCCCATAAAAATACGGCAGGCAAGGGGATGGCTGATCATTTAGATATAATGAATAGGCTTGATTTGATAGATTTTGAGTCGGGGGCGAAGGTTGCAGGATCGCAATTTTATTACCTTAAAAATGATGCCGTAAGGCTTGAGTATGCATTAATGCAGTTTGGGATGGAGATTTTGGAGAAGCATGGGTATAAGTTTTTTATGACTCCCGACTTGGCTAAAAGCAGGTATTATTTGGGAACCGGCTATCAACCGAAGGGGGATGAAGCGCAGATTTATGAAATTAAAGACCATGACCTTGGACTTATTGCAACGGCTGAGGTAACGATGGCGGGGTATCATGCAGATGAGATATTAAAGAGGGATGATTTACCGCTAAAATATGCCGCAATAAGCCATTGCTTTCGCCAAGAGGCTGGTGCTTACGGAAAGTACAGCAGAGGCCTTTACCGAGTTCATCAGTTTACAAAGCTTGAGTGTTTTATTTATTGTTTGCCGGAAAAATCAATAGAGATGCATGAGGAGATATTGGGAATTGAGGAGGAGATTCTTCGCGAGCTTGAGATACCTTACAGAGTTGTTGAGATGTGTACAGGAGACCTTGGAGCAATCGCTGCGAAAAAGTATGATCTTGAAGCGTGGATGCCCGGGAGGGGAGACTACGGTGAAGTAACTTCAACGAGCAATACGACAGATTATCAGTCTAGAAATTTGAACATAAAGTATCGCGCGGGGAACAGCAATGAATATGTCCACATGCTTAACGGTACGGCGATAGCAGTTTCTAGGACTTTGATTGCAATAATGGAAAATTATCAGCAAAAAGATGGGTCAATAATTGTACCCAAAGTGCTTCGAAAATGGCTTGAAAAGGAAAAAATCGGCTAGCTTTTTTTAAGGATTTTTTTTGCTATGCTTTTGGGAGTCATGAGAATTTTTTTGCCTTTTGAGAGGCTTGTTTTGATATATTTTCCCCTTGGAAGCGTGATTTCTGCAAGCAGCGGAAAATGATCGGAAACCAGAGGATTTTTAATTACCTCGAGTTTTATCGGAGAAATTGGTTTTTTTATATTTGCTAATATTCTGTTTGGCCTTTCGTTGTAAACGCCGTCTCTATTTAATATTATATTTACTGCTTTGTGAGCGTAGGCGTTGTTTTCAGAATATGTTACAGGCACTTCCAGCTCTTTTTGTAGTTGATCAACTAACTTACTTATTTTTTCCGGGAAAACGTTTAGATCTCCTGCAATGATTGTGGGGTTTGCCGCTTTGGATTTTTTTATCACTTCTTCTATCTGTGAAAGCTTAATTTTTAATTTTGATTCGTCAAAGGACTGGTAAACGTGGGTGTTTATAAGATTAATAAGATTTCCGCCTTTTGAAAATTGGGTTCGCAAAAAGCCTTTTGAAGCGATTCGCTCAACCGGGTCCAGATCGTTTTTGATATCGAATTTATGAAATTCTACTTTTATAGGTTTGTGTTTAATCAGGGTAACAAGGCCGGATTTGTTGTAAAAAAGCGAGCTTGTGTTTATTACGCGGTAGCTTAAGAGCTTTTTTTTGAGATAGTTAATGTATTTATTGAGCCAAACTTCCTGCAGATTGATTGCATCAGGATCGAGTTTTTTGACTAAATTTATGAAATTATCGAGCCTTTCCTGGTTGTTTATGGATGTGGGTGGCGGCAAAAGCCACATATTTGCCGTGAGAATTTTAAGTGTTACCATGCTTTACGTATTTTACTGGATTTGGGAAGTTATTACTATTATATTACTTTTTCCGATAGTATTTTTTTCCTCTCAGTTTTTCTGGCAATAAATCTTTATCTGTGTAGGGTTTATAGTTTTTGCCATATCCTAAATCCTTCATCAACTTGGTTGGGGCGTTGCGGATTTTAAGAGGAGTTGGGAGGTTGCCGTATTTTCTAACATCCTCCATGGCTCTCATAAAGGCTTCGTATGCGCTTCTGTCTTTTTTTGCTTGGGCTAAATAAACTGTGCCTGCTGCCAAATTTTCTTGGCATTCTGGATAACCAACTTGTTGACAAGCCTGAAAGACTGCATTAGCAACAACTAAAGCAGTAGGAGAGGCCACGTCTTCACTTGCAAACACTACCATTCGTCTAGCAATGTAGAGGGGGTCTTGGCCTGCTTCGACCATTCTGGCCAAATAATAGAGGGCTGCATCAACATTTGAAGCTCTCATGCTTTTAATATATGAGCTAATTGTGTTATAGAACTCCTCGCCTTGGCGGTCGAAGGCTAGATGGCGGCGCTGCAAAGCAGTTTCGATATCGGCAGTATGCAGTAAGTAGCTAGTAGTAAGGGATTTTGCGATTTCTAGGGTATTAAGAAGAATGCGAGCGTCGCCGTTGCTTGACTCGATAAGAAATTTTAATGCATCTATTTTAATTTTGAGATTAAGTTTTTTTAGTCCGCGTTGAGCGATTTTGGTAAGGTCTTTTTCCGAGAGCTCTTTAAGGACAAGAACTCGGCTTCGGGAAAGAAGGGGATTTATTACTTCAAAGGACGGGTTTTCTGTAGTTGCGCCTATAAGGATAATATTCCCTTTTTCAACGTGAGGAAGGAGTTTGTCTTGTTGAGCTTTGTTGAAGCGGTGGATTTCGTCCAAAAAGATTAACGGCCCGCCTATCGGCGAGGCAGATTGATGACTAATTATTTTTTCGATGTCTTTGGTTTTGGCGTTTACTGCCGAGAATTCGTAGAAATCGCGTCTAAGGTGGCTTGCTATAATTCTTGCAAGTGTTGTTTTTCCGGATCCAGGAGGACCCCATAATATTAGAGAAGGAAATTGATTATTAGTTTTTTGACTAGTTAGCAATCTGGTAATTATCCCGTCTTTACCGACAAGGTGTTTTTGACCTATGAATTCGGAAAGCGTTTTCGGCCTTATTTTTTCTGGAAGGGGAATGTTTTTCATCGTATAGAAATTATATACTATGACTGATGGATGATATGAAAAAAAAGGAGAGGCTTTCGATTTTAAAGTTTTTAGAGATAACTGTTTGGGTATTAAAAACATATTTTAGGATAGCAAGGATCCCCATTATAGTTATTTTTTTTACAACGATATTGATGGAGGCTGAAGTGTTTGCCTCATCTTTTATTAGGGCATGGGTTATTGACGGGATTGTTCAACTGGCAAAAGAGGGAAGCTTTGATTATATGAGCACTGTGCCTTTTGTCTTAGCTTTTTTTGTACTAAGCGTGCTTCTTAGTATTCTTCGAAATTTGGATGGTTATTTTTATCGCGATTTGCAGCAGATATCGGACCCAAAGCTTCGATTGCTTTTGTATGAGAAATTACGGTCACTCGGGATCCAAAGCCTTGAGAATCCTGAACTTAACAATCTTATTGATCGTGCACACAGAAATGTATTTCAGATGATGCGGCAGTTTGAAACGCTAATGAGACTTGTTGGAGCCTTGGCCGGTTTTTTGGGATCGGTGATCATTATTGGTTCCTTTTACCCTCTTTATATTCCATTAATTATTGTTTTTTCGCTTCCAATGATATTTGTAGATCAGCATTATTTGGCAAAACTTTGGGATTACGACAGAAAAGTTACAGAAAGAAGAAGGGCGTCTTATATGTCCATGGATTCTTTGATCGATTCCGTTGCTTTACATGAACTTTCCATTACAGGAGGATATAGGCTTTTGAAGAAAAAATTTCAGGATTTTATTAATGACTGGGTAAATTGGCAGAGGAAAACCAGAAAAGAGTGGTACGTATTAGCGTTTTTGGTGGGCCAGATCAGGAATCTGGTTAGGGTTTTTGGGTTTGGCGTGACGATGTGGAAGTTTTTGATTGGAGAGATAACTGTAGGTTTGGTCACTTTTTATATTCAGGCAATGCAAAACCTGAGTGACAATATTTTTCGGCTTGCCCTTAGTTTTAATGATATGTATGAATCGTCTCAGAGAATAGATGAATTTAAAAGGATTTTTGACATGAAAAGCGCTTTTGAAGACGGAGAAAAACGTTTCCAAAAGCTTAATGGCGGGCCTGGAATTGAATTTCAAGATGTTTCTTTTTCTTATCCCGGGAGCAAGCCTAAGGTAATAAAGAATCTTAATTTAAAAATTAGACCGGGAGAGAAAGTTGCAATAGTGGGACACAATGGGGCGGGCAAGACAACTTTTGTTAAGCTTGCGTGCAGGTTTTATAAGGCATCACAGGGAAAGATATTGATAAACGGCGTTGATATCACAGAAGTTAAGGGGAAAAGCTGGTATAGAAATATTGCTGTTCTTTTTCAGGATTATAATACTTATCCTCAGTTAAGCGCGAGGGAAAATATAATGATCGGAAAAGTTGGCGGAGCAAAAGGTAGAGTAATTAGAGCATCAAAGATGGCTCGCGCCCATGAGTTTATAAAGGAGTATAAGGATGGTTATGAGCAGATATTGAGTGAAAAATTTAAAGGCGGGACAAGGCCCTCAACCGGACAGTGGCAGAAGATCGCGATTGCCAGATTTTTTTATAGGAATGCTCCGCTTATTATATTTGATGAACCTACGGCTTCAATAGACGCTGTGAGCGAAAAGAAAATTTTTGACAAAATTTACAGATTTTTTAAGGGTAAAACGGTTATCATTATTAGTCATAGGTTTTCTACGGTAAGAAATGCTGATCGGATCATTGTTTTTGATAAAGGAAGAATCGTGGAGCAGGGAAGCCATGAGGAGCTTGTTGCTTTGGGTGGTGTGTATGCGAGAGCGTTTGGTTTACAGGCAGAAGGATATGCGAAAAATTAAAAGTTTAAAATGAAAGGTACAAGATTGATCGATTTTTTGAATGGTGTGACCGAGATTGAGGACGTGGAAAGTGTTTATAACGGCAGAGTCAGTGTTGTGCGGGATTTGGCTTGGGGCACTTATATAAAGGCGGGGGGACTTACTCAGTCCGGTGGAGTGGCTAAGAAGGTGTGGAAAACTGCATTAAAAAAAGTTAAAAACCAAATGCCTGATGTCAGAAGCAGTTTTATTTTGGGGCTTGGAGGGGGGAGTGTGGCGGATTTGATTAAAAAATATTGGGAGGGGGCGGAAGTTACCGGAGTGGATATAGATTCTGTAATGGTTGATCTTGGAAAAAAATACTTAAAAATGCCTGAGGATACTGAGATTATTATTGGGGATGCTGAAAAAGAAGTTAAAAGCAAGAGGTTGGAAGGCAAGAGTTTTGATCTTATTTGTGTGGATATTTATGCTGGAGATAATTTTCCTGAAAAGTTTCAAACGGATGATTTTTTGATGGCTGTTTATAGCCTTCTTAATAAAAGCGGTGTTATTGTATTTAATAGGCTATATTATGGAGAAAAGCGAAAAGAGGCTTATAAGTTTGGGGAAAAACTTGAGCGCATGTTTGGAAATGTTGATAGGTTTTATCCTGAGGCTAATGTAATGTTTGTGATAACTAATGACCTGCCTGCCGGCAGGCAGGTTGATGGCTGATGAAGTTATCTTGCAAGGAGAGCAAATCCGAGAAGAATAAGGGCAACAGGCCAGAATTTATCTATATCTACAAAGATAAGACCAAAATTTTCGAGAAGGTAGAATATACCGATTGCTATAAGGATCAAGGCTAGAATGTTTTTGGTGCCGGATTGGTTTGAGCCTTTTTTTATGTTTTCACCAAGCTCATTGGCTTTTTTTCTAATTTCCTCGGTATTTTTTTTGATGTTTTCGTCTCCCCTCAAGCTTATGTTTGATTCCGACGGGATAATTATCCAGAGAATTATATAAATTAGAATGCTTGAGCCTCCTGCAAGGGTTATTAAGACGAAGGCGAGCCTTATTAGTGTTGCGTCAACATCGAAGTATTCAGCAAGGCCTGCCGCTACTCCTCCTATTAGCCTGTTTGTTTCGGAGCGATAAAGCAGTTTTGGTTTTTTAGATTGTATTACCTTTTTTGGCATATACAGCTTTTAGTATAACAAATTTTTTTGTTATTAAAATAGAATAGACTAGAAGCTATAATTAGCGTATCTTTAAAAAAAAGGAAAAGAAAGAATTTTTAATAATGGTTTAGAATATTTAAATATGCTTAATATTTTTTCAAGAGTAATTGATATAAACAAAAGAGAGGTTGACAGGCTTGAGAAGAGGGTCGCCGAGATAAACGATTTTGAGCCTAAGGTTAAAAAGTTAAAAGATGAGGATTTTGTTAAAAAGACCGAAGAGTTTAAAAAAAGGATTAAAGACGGTGAAAGCCTTGATAGCATACTTCCCATGGCATTTGCCCTTGTCCGCGAGGCTTCGCGAAGGACTTTGGGGATGAGGCATTTTGATGTGCAGCTTATGGCTGCGATTGCTCTTTTTGAGGGAAAAGTTGTTGAACAAAAAACGGGTGAAGGAAAGACTTTGTCTGCTGTTCCTCCACTTTATCTTCATGCTCTCAAGGGGAAGGGGGTGCATCTTGTTACGGTTAATGATTATTTGGCGAAGCGCGATGCCGGATGGAATGGGCCGATTTTTGATTTTTTAGGAATGAGTGTGGGCACCGTTGCCCAGGAGCAAAAAAGTTTTATTTATGATAGTGAGTATAAGGACGAAAGCCACGGAGATGAGAGACTTGAGCACCTTAAACCTTGCGACAGGAAAGAGTCTTATGGGGCAGATATTACATATGGAACAAATAATGAATTTGGATTTGATTATCTTAGGGATAATATGGTTAATGATATTTCCGATGTCGTTCAGAGAGATCATTATTTTGTAATAGTTGATGAGGTTGATTCCGTGCTTATTGATGAGGCGAGGACGCCTCTTATTATTTCGGCTCCGGATACCGAGCCTACAAATAAATATTACAAATTTGCAGAGATAGTAGATAAGCTAAATCAGGATACAGATTACGTTATTGACGAGAAGGCTCGCAGTGCAAATTTAACTGAGCATGGTATTGCCAAGGTAGAGAAGATACTTGGCGTTGACAATCTTTATGAAAAGGATTTTGAGTCGATTCACCATATCGAAAATGCTTTAAGGGCAAGGAGTTTGTACATTCGTGATCAGCAGTATGTGGTGAAAGACAATCAGGTGGTGATTGTTGATGAGTTTACTGGCAGGCTTATGCCCGGTAGGCGCTGGAGCGACGGACTTCATCAGGCTGTTGAGGCGAAGGAGGGAGTTGTTATTCAACAGGAAAGCAAGACTTTGGCTACTATTTCGTTTCAGAATTATTTTCGTATGTATGATGTTTTGGCCGGTATGACCGGTACGGCGGCTACAGAGGCTGATGAATTTAGAAAGATTTATAACCTTGATGTAGTGGTTGTACCAACCAATAAACCAATGGTCAGGAAAGATTTTTCAGACATGGTTTATAAAAGTGTAAGGGCAAAATACGGAGCTGTTGTAAAAGAGATTGAAGAGAAATATAAAAAAGGACAGCCTGTTTTGGTTGGTACAACATCAATTGAAAGAAATGAAATTGTAAGCCAGTATCTAAAGAAGAAAAAGATTTCCCACAATGTGCTTAACGCAAAAAATCATGAGCGTGAGGCTATGATTATTGCGGATGCGGGTAAAAGCGGTGCTGTGACAGTTGCTACTAATATGGCTGGCCGTGGAGTTGATATAGTGCTCGGTGGCGCAAAACCCGAAAGGCCTAAGGGGATGACTAATGATCAATGGCTTGAGACTAAGGGGTATAAAGAGTGGGAGAGGGAACACAAGAAGGTGATTGCCGCAGGGGGTCTTCACATAATCGGCACGGAAAGGCATGAAAGCCGAAGGATTGATAATCAGCTTCGAGGGCGTGCCGGGAGGCAGGGGGATCCCGGATCGAGCCGTTTTTATTTATCTTTGGAGGATGATTTGATGAGAATTTTTGGAGGAGAGCAGATATCGTCGATTATGGATAGATTAAAGCTTCCTGAGGATCAGCCTATTGAGAATAAACTTGTTTCCAGGGTGATCGAGCAAGCTCAAAGCAAGGTGGAGGGATTCCATTTTGATATGAGGAAAAGGTTAGTTGAATATGACGATGTTGCCAATAATCAGAGGGAAATAATTTATAAGCTAAGAAGAAGGATTTTGATTTCGAATGATGTAAAGGATGAGATACTTGAGAAGCTTGAGCACCAGATTGATAGGATATTAATTTTATCTTGGCCCGAGGAGAATGCAAAACCCGACTATGAAAGAGTGGTAATAGGACTAACAGAGATAGTGCCTTTTGATGAGCGTTCGCGAGATGAGGTTAAAAAAAGGCTTTTGAAGATTAACGACAAAGAGGAGCTTGCCCAAGCGCTTAAAAAGATTATAAGTGATGTTCATGCGGCTCGGGAACGCGAGCTTGGGAGTGACACTATGAGGCTTGTTGAGAAGTTTGCTTATTTGGGGTCTATAGATAGGCTTTGGATTGACCATATTGACCATATTGATTCGTTGCGCGAAAGCGTGACGCTTCGCGCATATGGGCAAAGGGATCCTTTAGTGGAGTTTAAAAATGAGGCTTATGAACTTTTTGAAAGTTTGATAGACCGCATAAATGAGGAGATTTCAAGAAGGATATTTAGGATTGGTGTGGCAAGAGCTCCTTCTGAGATTCCTTTGGATCAGGCAAGGACAAATATTGATGAGCGGGACAGTATGGGGCTTGAGGAGAGAACATCTGATGAGACAGCGATGCATGGAGAGCCTCTTTTGGCTGATGATTCGACTAAAAGGCTAATGAATGCGGCAAAAGGAGTTAGCGGAACTATTACGAAAAAGAAAATAGGGAGGAACGATCCTTGCTGGTGTGGTAGCGGGAAGAAGTGGAAACACTGCCATTATCCTCAGGAGGGGTGATTAAGAAGGTGTTTGATTGATCTTTGGGGTTGACGGGGAAGAGTCGGTTTGTTACCTTTAATTTTATGAGTTTAGCGCAGTCAACAATGAGTCCTCTTGGTTCTGATATGCCGGAGTTTCATTTGAAGGATATAGTCAGCGGCAAGAGTGTGAGTTTTGAAGATTTTGAAGACGCTAAGGGAATATGTCTAATATTTATTTCGAACCACTGTCCTTATGTTCAGCATATTGCCGATAAGTTATCCGAAGTGGCCAAGTATTATGAGGGTAGCGGAGTTAGTTTTATCGCCATATCGTCTAATGATATTGAAGAATATCCTGAAGACAGCCCTGAAGAGATGGCGGATATGGCAGAGGAGTATGATTTTGTTTTTCCTATACTTTTTGATGAGACTCAGGAAGTGGCACAGGATTTTACAGCTGCATGTACGCCGGACTTTTTTCTTTATGATACTTCTGGCAAGCTTTTTTATAGAGGGCAATTTGATGAGAGTAGGCCGGGAAACAAAGTGCCCGTGACGGGCGGAGATTTAAAACGTGCGATTGACGATCTTCTTGCGGGGAAAAACCCTCCAAAGGAGCAGAAGCCAAGTTCCGGGTGCAGCATCAAGTGGAAGACAGGAAATGAACCTCCTTATTTTCTTTCCGGTTGATTTGGCGAATTAAAGAATATAGTTTTTTCCCTTTTATATTTAATTGGGTTATAATTTGGACTAAAATGAGCAATATTAATTCTGTGGATAAGTTTTTTAAGAAATATCCTATAAAAAGATTTAGACAGAAAGAAATTGTTAAAAGATCTGATGAGGATTTTAAGTATGTGTATTTTCTTAAAAAAGGATATGTGAAAATGTATTCCGTGTCTGTGGATGGGGATGAGCTGAGTTTAAATATATTTAAGCCCGGGAGCTATTTTCCGATACTTTGGGCAATGGGTGAATTGGCTAATGAGTATAACTATGAAGCAATTACTTCAGTTGAGATACGGCTTGTTCCCAAAAAAGAGTTTATAGGATTTATTAAAAAAAATCCCGCTATCCTTTTTGATTTGACTTGTAGGCTGACTGTCGGCTTTGGGTCTTTGCTAAGGAGAATGGAGGTTTTGTTTTTTGGTTCGGCAAGAAACAGGGTGGCATCAGCGCTTGTTATCGCAGCCAAGCGTTTTGGAAAAGAAAACGGCGGGGGGGAGATAAGAATAGCCGTTCCTTTTACACATAAGGATATTGCCGCTTTGGCGGGGTTAACGCGCGAGACTACAAGCCTTGAGATGAAAAAGTTTTGTGAGGAGGGCGTGATTGCTTGTCGCGGTAGAAAAAATATTGTAGTTGTTGACATGAGCAAGCTAGTGAGGCTGGCAAATTACTGTTAATAGTATAAACTTAAGGTAATGATCTTGTCTCAATTTTTATCATGGCATTATAGCTGGGGAGTGAGCTTTTACATTAAGAGATATATTTACGCTTTGGGCTACATAATCCACTTTTTTTCTCTTTTTAAACTTCCTGCTACGTTATTTGCGCCCTGGAAAAGATTGGCTGATACCTCGCGGTCTTCGGGGTTTAATTTTCGACGGGAATTTGAGAAATTTACTTATAATTTTGTTTCCAGATTTATAGGTGCTTTTGTAAGGGCAGGGCTTTTTGTAGTTGGGATATTAAGCCTTTTTTTGATCGCATTTTTGGGGGGTGTGGGATTTATTTTTTGGATAATTTTGCCATTTTTGTCTTTGAGAATATATTTTTTGAAAATAAGGTCTTCGGCTAATTTGGCTATGAATATTAAAAGAAAGGCCAGTGATTATCCGGAGCAGGCGGTTAACTATCTTTTTGGCAATGCGGCCGGTGAGTTTGTTTTAAAGCATACAGGGCTTGTTCTTTCCGATTTGACAAGTTTTGCAGACACTAAGAAAGTTGATTTAAAAGGAGTGGAGCCTTCAAGTTATACCACGCTTTTAGACTATTTTTTGGAGCGTGGAGTGTGGGATGAGCCCTTTTTTAGTAAAAGGGGAATTTCCAGAACGGATCTAGCATTGGCTGCTCGCTGGTGGGAGAGGTTAAATGAAGAAGAAACGAGGGTAGATGAAAGTTTGAGCTACAGCGGTGCGGGAATAGGAGCAAGCTTGGTGTATGGATATACTCCTACACTGGACAAGTATTTTACGCGAATGGATTTTGTGCAGCCTTTTGAGCACCATTTAATCGGCAGGCAGAATGTGGTTTCCAGGATGGAGAGGGCTTTGAAGTCGGGAATGAGTGTGGTTTTGGTCGGACCGCCGGGTGTGGGGAAAAAGACCGTTGTTTTGGAGTTTGCAAATAGAGCAAGAAAAGGTGAGCTTGGTAGTGAGCTATCTTATAAGAAAATATTTGAGCTTAATCTTAATTTTATTTTTTCGCAGTCAACAGATTTGAGCCAGAAAAAGGTAAGGCTTTCGGAAATTTTGAGTGAAGGAAGCCAGGCCGGTAATGTGATTCTTGTGGTGAAGGATTTACATAGAATTGTTAATGCGAGCGTTGAGGGATATGATTTTACGGATATTATTGAGAGTTTTTTGGAAAAGAAGGATTTGAAGATTATTTCAATATCAACAAATACCGAATATGAGAAATTTATCGTCCCAAATCTTAGAATAAGGAAGTTTTTTGAAACAGTTGAGGTTGTTCAGCCTTCAAACGAAGAGGCAATGGAAATACTTTTTGAGGCAGCTTCACGATGGGAAAAGATTAAAAAGGTTGTAATATTAACAGCGAGTTTAAGAAGAATTCTTGACAGTAGTGATCGCTATATTACCGAAACACCTTTTCCCGAGAAGGCTTTGGAATTGTTGGATTCCGTAGTTATATACAAATCCCAGAGGGGGAATGAAATAGTAAGCCCAATTGATGTGGATGCTGTAATGTCCGAAAAGACGGGAATAAAATTTGCAGAAGCAACCGAGGGCACAAAGAGGCTTTTGTCTAATCTTGAGAGTGTGATTCATAAACGGCTTGTGAACCAAAAAGAGGCTGTGGAAATGATTGCAAAAATTCTTCGTGGCAAGAGCTTGGGGGTAATAAAAAGCAGTAGACCAATAGGGTCGTTTTTGTTTTTAGGCCCGACAGGTATAGGAAAGACTGAAACGGCGAAAGTTTTAGCTAAAGTCTATTTTGGCAGTGAGAAACATATTGTGCGTTTTGATATGGCTGAGTATGCCGGGGCACAGGGTATTGAAAGATTGTTGGGATCCCAAGCTAGCGGTGAGCCAGGTGTTTTAACTACGGCTATTAAGAACAGGCCTGCAAGCTTATTGCTTCTTGATGAGATTGAGAAGGCGAGTCCTCAGATAATTAATTTGTTTTTGAGCGTTTTGGATGAGGGCATTATTACTGATGCTTTTGGCAAGAAGATAAATTGCCAGAATTTGTTTATTGTAGCTACAAGCAATGCGGGAGCCGAGTATATCCGTAGACTTGTTTCAAAGAATGAAAAAGCAAGTTTTTTGCATAAAAAAGTGCTTGAACACGTGCTGCGAAAGGGAATTTTTTCTCCGGAATTTATAAACAGGTTTGACGGCGTTGTTGTTTATGAGCCGCTTGGGCGTAAAGAACTGATGATGATCGCCAGTATTATGCTTAATGATTTTGCCACTCAAATTAAGGAGAAAAATATTTTTTTACAGATATCCGATAGCGCTATTTCCGGTCTTGTAGAAAAAGGATACGACCCCTCTTTTGGTGCAAGGCCAATGAGAAGAGTGCTTGATATCGAGATAGGAGACGCTATGAGCAGAGCAATTTTAAACAATGAAATACAAGAGGGAGATCTTTTGGAGATTTATTATGATAAGACTCAAAAGAAATTTGGTTTTACTAAGGTTAATAAGAAGTTGACAACTGCTTGAATTTGTGCTTTCATACGTCACGAGGACATGCAAGAGGATAATCAGCAAACAAGCCAGTATGTTCAAAGCCCACAGCCAAGAACCGATATAGGTTTTCCGTCCGGAGGTGCAAAAGAAAACGGGTCAAAATCAAGTATAGTTAAATGGGTTTTTGTTATTGTTGGAATTCTTCTTATAGTGATTGCCGGTGTTTGGTATGTTTTTAACAGTTCTATGGGCAGCAGTGGTTCAAGCCCATCTCCTACTCCTTCTTCGGGGCTTAGCTCTTTTGCTACTTTGGAGCCTGAAGTTGAGCCGACTCCAAGCCCGACGCCCGAGCCTATTTCCAAATCCGATATTAGAATTAACGTGCTAAACGGCACCGGGAAAGCCGGAGAGGCGAGTTTTCTTAAGGGAGAGCTTGAAGGTGCCGGTTATGAGAACGTAGAGGCGGCGAACGCACAGAGTCAGGATGAGACAAGAACGACAGCAACTTTTAGTGAAAAAGTAGGCCAGGATGAAGTGGATGAGATTACTAAGATTCTTGAGGATATTTATGAGAGCGTTAGGGTTAGAAAATCGGAAGTATCGGGAGATTTTGATATAGAGATATTGACAGGACCGAGAAAAGAATCTGAAGCTCCTTCATCGACGGAGAGCCCTTCACCGAGTCCTTCACCAAGTCCTTCACCAAGCCCTAGCGAATAAGACTCTTGACAGATATTGATTGTTTATTTGATAATTAAAAAGCAATGCTTGCTTCAATATTAATTATTTCCAGTCTTCTTGTTACTAATAATGTAAACGTTGAGAACGTTGTCAGCGTTGAGAATGATTCGGCACAGGTAAGTGTTCGTACAAATACTCAGAATGAATCCGTAAACGAGCAGATAAGAGTAAGAGTTACAAGTGAGTCTCAAAATAGGGAGGCCTTGATGTATGAGTACAGGCGTGGGGTTGAGGAGGCGCAAATGCTTAGAGAAGAAAAGCGCGAGGAGTTCCGGCAAAGGCTTTTGGAGATTAGAGATGAAAGGAAAAGAGCTCTTTTTGAGAATCTTAATACAAACATTAATGATTTAAATGCCCGATGGGTTGAGCGCCTAAAGGCTGTTTTAGACAGGCTTTCTGAAATAGCCGATAAAATAGAAGCGCGAGCTCAAGAAGATGGTGTTTCTGATAATTCTGATTTTAAGAATGCTTTGGATAACGTGAGAGCGAAGATTTTTGAAAGCTACAATATGGTCAATGAGCAGGCCTCTAAAGTATATACTTTAGAGGTTACAGATGAGAATAGTTTGGGTAGAAGTGTAAGCGGCACTTTAAGCGAGCTTAGAGCTGATTTTGAGCCGATAAGGGAGAGTGTTTCTTTGGCTAAAGATGCGTTAAGGGGGCTTTTCCAAATTTTAGCAACGCTTTTGGGAGAAAATACAGAATGATAAGCATAAAAAAGGGATTTTCGGAAGTTATTATTGCTTTGGCTTTGGGTATAGTTGTTTTGGTCGCTTTTTTTCTTTATTATCTTTCAACAACCGGCAGGAGCATCCCCGGGCTAGGAAATCCGATTGTGGGGAAGCCTCAGGAACAATATTTATCACCCACAATGGAGCCTGTTTCCGAATCCGGCGATCTTGAGACTTTGAAAAGAGAAATTGACGCAACTGATGTAGGCTCCATAGAGGAAGATATAGATTTGCTGGAGCAGGAAGCTTCTTCGTTGTAAAATGGTTTTATGGAGGAAGTTACCTCCCAAATACCTGATATTAATTTGGCCAGCAATAGTTTTTTGACGAACATAATAGCCAGAGTTCCTCTTCCTGGTGGATTGGTTTTTTCCCTTTCGTATCTTCAAGCGGGAGCAATGGTGATATTGATATTTTTTTTGATTTTAACTCTTGGACAATTGCGGCACAGGCTGGTTAATTGGAAAATGGGCGGTATAATGCCTGGCGTGTATATCGGATTTGCGCTTGCGCTTATTTTGGAGGGAATTTTTATTGTCAGCGGAAGGACGATAGTAACGGAGCTTATCGGATGGGAGAGTGCGCCTAAACCTATTGTTAACGTATTGGATGCCGGGAGAGACAGGCTTGTTCGGGTGCTTGGTGTAGCCGAGGAGATTCCGTCTTCGTACGCGGAAGGAGGCCCGACAATCGGGGGTATTATGAAGGAGTATGAGGATTTATCCGAATCCGAGCAAGAAAGCCTTCAAAGTATAATTTGTCGCCCGTGAGTCTGGTATACTTTTAACCTATGCAGGAGTTAAAAAAACAGATTTTTGATTTAAAAGAGAGGCTTGAGGCTTTTTCCGAGAACCTTGATTTACCCGAAAAAAGAAAAAAGGTTGAGGCTCTTGAACTTGAATCTATGAGTAGCAATCTTTGGGATGATCAAGAGAGGGCAAGAAAGCTTTTAACCGAGCTTGGAGATTTAAAAAGCGAGATAGATGAGTTTGACGGAATTTATTCCGAAGCTAAGACTTTTTATGAGATGGCCGAGGAGGACATGCTCTCGGAGGAGCTTGAGAAAGATGTGCAAAGACTTTTGGGGGAGTTTGAAAAAATCGAGCTTCGTGCTTATTTATCCGGAAAGTATGACCGGAGGAGTGCGATTGTCAGTATCCATGCCGGCCAGGGTGGAACCGAAGCAATGGATTGGACCCATATGCTTTTTAGGATGTACCTTCGGTATTGTGAAAGAAAGAACTGGTCTGTAGAGGTGCTTGATCAGACCGTTGGCGATGAAGCCGGGATTAAAAGCGTTACTTTTAAGGTTGTCGGGTCTTACGCTTATGGGTATTTAAAGGGTGAATCTGGGACTCATAGATTGGTCAGGCAATCTCCATTTAATGCCGATCGCCTGCGGCAGACCTCTTTTGCATTGGTTGAGGTTTTGCCCGAAATAGAGGATGTTGACGAACCCGATATAGAAATTAAAGAGGAAGATTTGGAGTGGCAGTTTTTCAGGTCCGGTGGACATGGGGGGCAAAATGTAAATAAGGTATCTACTGCTGTAAGGCTGATTCACAAACCTACAAATATATCCGTTTCCGCGCAGACCGAGAGGTTCCAGGAGCAAAACAGGAAAATAGCTCTTAATTTGTTAAGATCAAAGCTTTGGGCAATTGCTCAGGACGAAATGAAAAAGGAGGAGAAGAACATAAAGGGTGATTATACACCTGCAACTTGGGGAACTCAGATAAGAAGCTATGTGCTTCATCCTTATAAGATGGTTAAAGATTTAAGAACTAATGTAGAAACAGGAAATACCGATGCTGTTTTGGATGGTGATTTGGATGAGTTTATCGAAGCTGAGCTAAAGATCTGATTTTAGTGGCTTCATCAGAAAGTTTTAATGTGTTATATTGTTAATCATGGAGAGAGTTGTTCAAGTTAATCAGACTGTCGGTAACGGAGGTGTTGTAAAAAAATTTACGCCTCCTGGCAATGGTAAAAAGGGTCGTGTAATAATTCTTTTAATTGCAGTTTTGGTTGTTTTGGGAGGAGTGGGTAGCGGATATTATCTTTCAAAGATGGGAGGGGACACCGTTTCTGAAAGCGTTGTGGTTGACGGCTCCGGACAGGCTGCGGGAGAATCAGAAGTAGTAAACGGCGATCTTTTTCCAGACAGCGCAAGCGGTGTTTTAAAAGAAGGCGGTATTGATGGGGAGGGAACCCATTATTTGGACCGAGGGCTTGGTGAGGAAAAGTACGTTTATCTTTTTTCCACGGTGATTGATCTTGACGGATTTGTGGGTAAAGAAGTAGAAGTTTGGGGAAATACGGTTTCGGGACAGAAAGCCGGATGGTTAATGGATGTTGGTAAAATAAAAGAGGCTAATTAAGCTTGCCCATGCTTGAATTTAAATCTGTAAGTAAAAATTTTGGAAATATTTCTGCCTTGACGGATATTTCGTTTTATATTCCTTCGGGTGAGTTTGTATTTATTATCGGGCCTTCGGGTGCCGGTAAGACTACCCTTTTAAAGCTTATTATCCGTGATATTACCCCTTCCAGTGGAGAGATATTGTTTGATGGCAAAGAGCTTTCGAATCTAAAGAAGAAGGAAATTCCACATCTTCGACAGAGTATCGGGGCTGTTTTCCAGGATTATAAGCTTATATCGGGTAGGACTGTTTTTGAAAACGTAGAGGTGGCTTTGGCGGTAAAAAAAGTGCCAAAGGAGGAGAGGGAGGCTCGTGTGGAGCAAGTTCTTAAGCTTGTAGGTCTTACTGAGCGTGCTACACTTTTTCCTTCTCAGCTTTCGGGTGGAGAGCTTCAAAGAGCTACGCTTGCTCGCGCGTTAGTTGTGAATCCCAAACTTATTTTTGCGGACGAGCCGACCGGGAACCTTGATCCAAAAACTGCAGAGGGGATAATAGAGCTATTATTGAAAATTAATGAGGAAGGAAAGACCGTTTTGGTTTCTACCCACAGCAAGGATTTGATTGGTAAACTTAAAAAGCGGGTGCTTGAGCTTGAAGACGGGAAACTTGTGAAGGATTCGGACCCTGTTAAAAAAGAAGAAGAAAAGGAAAAAACTGAGGATAAAGATGATAAAGTAGAAGAAAAGGAGTCCCAAAAATGAAGCAGCATATAAGAACGAGTTTTGATTACATAAGGCGTGCGCCTTTTCAGGCTTTGGCGGCGATAAGCGTTTTAGCTCTTACCTTTTTTGTCACAACTCTTCTTGTGGTTTTGCTTTATTCGTCCCATCAGGTAATTAGATTTTTTGAAACCAGGCCTCAGGTTATTGCCTTTTTGAAAGAGGATGCCTCACAGGGTGAGATCGATGCTTTGAGAAATAAGCTTGCCGGTGATTCACGGATTAATAGTGTGTCTTATGTTTCTAAAGAACAAGCTCTTGAAATTTATAAAGAGGCGACTGCTGATAACCCGCTTCTTGGCGAGCTTGTATCTCCCAGTATTTTTCCTGCGAGCATTGAGTTTTCTGTGAGGGATCTTAATTTTACAGAGGAGATAATTGACGAGGTAAAGGGTGAGAGTGTTGTAGAATCTGTAGATTTTACCGCAAATTTGGGGAGCGAGGCTGCGCTTGGTGATGTAATACAAAGGCTTAAAAATGTTACTTATTATTTGAGGATTGGTGGGGTGTCTTTTGTGTTGGTGCTTAGCTTGACTTCGCTTCTTGTTTTGATGGTTGTTATCGGTATGAGGATATCCATGAAGAAAACGGAAATAGAAAGCTTGAGCCTTATTGGCGCTACAAATTGGTTTATAAGAATGCCTATTGTTTTTGAGGCCATAAATTATGCTATTATCGGTGTTTTTGCCGGGTGGCTTGCCGCCAGTGTTCTTCTAATGTATGCTACCCCTTCTGTGCTTTATTACTTTAAGGATATTCCGGTTCTGCCGAGAGAGACGGCAGACTTTTTTGCTTTGCTTGGCGTGATTTTTGCGGCAGAGATTTTGGCGGGGCTTTTTATTGCTTTTCTTGGAAGTATGATTGCTGTATCCAGATCTCTTCGTATCGTTAAATAGTTTAATAGTATGTTAAAATATTCGGGAAATATGCTTGCCCGGATTAAAAAGTCATTTTTAATAGTTTTACTTCTATTTTTGCCTTTTTTGTTTTTGGGATATCCTGTTAGCGCTGAGTCGGATAGTGCAAAGCTTGAGCGGCTTGCCCGCGAGATTGAGGAATATACACAAAAGATTAAGGAACTTCAAGTAAAGGCAAGTACCCTTAGCAACCAGATTGCACAATTTGACGCACAAATTAGGCTTACCGAGCTTAAGATTAGCCAGACCGAGGAGCAGATACTGCTTCTTGGCGGCAGGATTGATCAAATTGAGGTTTCTTTATCCGACTTGGAGGAGGCTTTTAATACAAGAGCGGTTGAATCTTATAAGATATCAAGAATTAATAATGCTGCTTATCTTCTTTTTTCGACGGAGGATGTAAATAAGACTTTGGCGAAAACTTACTACTTACAAAAAATTCAGGAAGCGGATAATAATCTTCTTGAAAAATTAAAAAATGCAAAAGAAGTTTATAAAGAACAGAAGGGCGATCTTGAGGAGCTTCAAGAGGTGCTTGGAGTGCAGAAGGAGGAGCTTGACTCGCAAAAGACTGCGAAAAACAATCTTCTTTCGCTAACAAGAAATGATGAGAAGAAGTATCAATCGCTTCTTTCCCAGGCAAGGGCGGAGTTTGAGGCTATTCAGGCTATTATTGCCGGAAAAGGTGACGAGAGCGAGATAGGGCATGTGAATGCGGGGGAGAGGATTGCTTCGATTATTCAGGGGCCGTCGTGTAATTCAAGCGGTTCGCACCTTCATTTTATTGTTGCTAGAGGAGGGAATACCGAGAATCCGTTTAATTATCTTAAACCTATTGATCATCAGAATTGCTCCGGTCCCGGGGAGTGCTCTCCCGGGGATCCTTTCAATCCAAGCGGAAGCTGGGATTGGCCGATAAATGCGCCTGTAAAGTTTTCCCAAGGATATGGTTCAACTTGGGCTGTGCAGAATACCTGGGTGGGGAGGATTTATCAGTTTCATAATGGAATTGACATAAACAATGAAGGCAATTCCGAGGTAAAAGCCGTAAGATCGGGGACGCTTTATAGAGGTAGTTATACCGGGGCAAACGGATGCAGGCTTAGATATGTAAGGGTTAAGCATGATGAAAATGATATTGAAACGTATTATCTTCATATTAATTATTAATGACTAATTACTAATGATCGATGATTAATTGGGACGAGGTTGATATTCCTATGTTTTTTTGATTAAAATTTTATTTAATGCCTCAGATTCTTTGGCAAAAATTGAAGCTGATAATCGGAGAATTTGTATTCGTTTGTATTTTTTTGGTTTTTTTGGCGAGTGAGATTAAAGCAGTCGATTTTATAATTTCTAATCCTGTTGTAAACGATACCGAGATTGCAGTTGATGTTGAAATCAGTGGGGCTAGTAAAACTAATTGTCCAGAAAACATTTGTTATTTGCTTGGTGCAATAAGCTCTACTGCTTATACTAGATATTTTGGCTTTACTCAAAATAATACCGATGGCTGGACGGCATATACTGGTAGTCCTGAGCCGGATTTTATTAAGAATAATTTTTATAAACTTGAATTAATTGATGGGGCTTGGAGTGGAACTTTAAATATGAAATTTAATTGGGATGATCCTGATTACAAAGGGCCTGGCGAATACAAGATTAAGATTAATAGATATACCGGCAATAGTAAAAATTCTGCTCAAAGCTCGAATGAGCTTTTGATTAATTTAAATGTCGCGACGCCGACCCCAACGCCGACGGCTACGCCGACATCTACACCTTCTCCTACTCCTGAGCCGACTGAAGACGCGAGCCCTTCTCCTACTCCAAAGCCAACTTTTACTCCTACGGCTAAACCAACCATAAGGGCCACCTATAGGCCAACATCAGTGCCCGCGACTAGCGAGGGAACTGTTTTGGGAATTAGAGAAACGCCCTCGCCAAGCGCTTCTTTTGAGCCTTTATCCGAGGAGGAGAGAAATATTCCTTTAGTGCCCCTGGGGTTTATGGGTATGGGAGCTGGATTTTTGGGAGTATCTTCTTATCCGTTTTTAAAAAAGCGTTTGAGAAAGTATAATGAGAAACATGTTTAAATATTTTGTCCCTCCTTTTATTTGGGCATTGGTAATATTTTTATTTTCTTCTTTTCCTACCGGCAGTGCCACTCAAATAGTCTGGACCGATTTTGTGATTAAAAAGACGGCACATATTGTTGAATACGGGATTTTGACGCTGTTTTTGTACAGAGCTTTTACCAAGGGTAGCGGTGTTGATAAAAAACGAGCCGCAATTTATTCGATTTTTTTTGCTATTATTTATGGTGTAAGCGATGAGTTTCACCAGTCTTTTACTCCGGGGAGGATGCCCAAGATTCGGGATGTGGGTTTTGATACAATAGGATCAGTTTTTTCGATTTATTTTATATGGAATATATTACCAAAAATGCCGAAGAAACTAAGGCGCTTGGCAGAAGACTGGGAAATAGCTTGAAGGGCGGGACTACTTTTGCCTTAAGCGGAGAGCTTGGCAGTGGCAAGACAACTTTTATACAAGGCTTGGCAGAAGGGCTTGGAGTAAGAGACCGAATAATATCGCCGACTTTTATACTTGTTAGAAAATATCAGAGTGAAAAGCCATTAAATTTTTATCATGTGGATTTATATAGGCTTGAGGGGGATTTAGGATATGAGATGGATAACTTGGGGCTAACTGATTTTATGAAGGACAAAGACTCTATTGTGGCCATAGAATGGGCGGAAAAGGCGAGAGAGTATTTGCCGGAAAATACGGTATGGATAAAGTTTGATGTTTTAGGGGATAATAGGAGAAGAATCGTAGTTAATAGAATAGAAAATTATGAATAAAATTCTTGTTACGGGGGCTGCTGGGTATATAGGAAGTTTTATAGTAAGGGCTTTGAAAACGGCGGGATATGAGCCTTATGTCGTTGATGATTTTTCAAGCGGGCATGAGGAAGCAATTTCCGGCTTTAGTTTTAAAAAGCTTAACTTGAATAATGAGAGTGATTTAGTAGAGCTGGAAGAGTGGTTTAAGAAGGAGCGTTTTGACGGGGTAATTCATATGGCGAGCTTTATCCAAATGGGAGAGAGCTTTAGGGATCCTTATAAATATTTTAAGAATAATATTAATAGCGCAAACAATGTTTTGGGCATAATGGCAAGGCAGGGCACTAAAAATTTTGTTTTTAGCTCGTCAGCCGGGGTTTACGGGAGCCCAAAAAAGCTTCCAATATTTGAGGACGATCCGAAAATACCTGAAAATCCTTACGGACAGACGAAGCTGATGATTGAACAAATGCTTCCTTGGTATGAGAGGGCGCATAAAATTAGCCATGTTTCGATAAGATATTTTAATGCGGCAGGTGCGTCTCTTGACGGATCTATTGGTGAGGATCACCCCAATGAGAGTCATATAATACCCTTGATAATGAAGGCGGCTTTGGGGGGTGGGGAATTTACTCTTTTTGGAGATAATTACAATACTCCTGATGGGACATGCGTTAGGGATTATATACATGTTTTGGATTTGGCGGATGCACATATTAAAGCCCTTACTTATTTGGAAAAGGGTGGAGAGAGTACGGCTGTAAATGCGGGAGTGGGGCGGGGGTATTCAAATCTTGAACTTATCCGCGAGATAGAGAAAGTTGCAGGCAGTTTTGCGTGGAAGTTTGGGATGAGGCGCCCGGGAGATGCGGATACTCTTTATGCGGATAACAAAAAAATAAAAGAACTTTTCGGCTGGGAGCCGAAGTATGGCTTGGCTGAGATTATTGAGAGTGCTTGGAAATGGCACAAGAATAATCTAAAGGGTTATTCTTGATGATTAATGATTAATAGCTGATGATTAATGGGAAAATATAGTTCATTTGAAGAAGTGCCAGTGTGGCAAAAATCGCATAAATTGACTTTAAGAATTTATAATATTACTAAAAATTTTCCTGAAGACGAAAAATTTGGGATTATATCTCAGCTTAGAAGGTCAACAAGTTCAATTCCTGCAAATATCGCTGAAGGTTTTGGTAAAAATACTACTAAGGAATTGATACAATTTTTATATAATGCAAGAGGATCTTGCGCAGAAAGTTTATGCCATCTAATATTGGCAAAAGATTTGGAATACTTATCGGAAGAGATTTATTTGGAATTGAGGGTTGAAATAGACCAGATCGGCAAACAACTAAACGGTTGGATTAAAAGTCTAAAAAAAGTTAACCATTAGTCATTAACCATTAGTCATTAACCATTAGTCATTAATAAATGAGACTATTTATAGATACCTCTGATTCTGAAAAAATTGTAGTCGGGATTGACGGGGAGATGTTTGAGTCTTCTTCCAAGAAAGAAAAATCCCAGGCTCTTTTGGAGTTTATTGATGAGATTTTGGTGAAAAAAGGAAAGAAGATTTCGGATGTTACCGAGATTAAAGTGGTAATTGGGCCAGGATCTTTTACCGGGCTTCGCGTGGGGGTATCCGTTGCCAATGCGATCGGCTGGGCGTTGAGCATACCTGTTAATGGAAAGGATATTTCAAAGGGGGAGAGTGTGGAGATTAAATATACTACTTGACAAGGGTGTTACTTACATCTAGACTTCGGGCAAATGATCAAATTACCTGATTTTTTAAAAGGAGCTTTTGTAGGATTATTTATTCTTCTTATTGTAGTTGCTTCAAATTCTTACACTGAAAACGCAAATGCTTGCTGGTGCAGTCCAAAACCTTCCAGTTCTACCAGTCCTTCACCCACTTCTGAGCCGACGGCTGAGCCAACGAGTGAACCGACGTCAGAACCAACTGTTGAACCTACCTCCGAGCCCACAGGAGAGCCGAGTGCTTCGCCCGCTCCTACGCCTGCTTCTTCCGAGCCTGCGCGTGGTGGAACAAGCCCTGCCGGGCCTCCGGTTTGTACGGATCCGGCGCCAAATGCAGCGTATTTGATAAGCGCTACAAGGACAGGTGTTGAAAGCATTGAGATAGTTTGGCAGAAGGTTGAGAATGCAAACGATTATGCAATTTTTTACGGGCCAAATCCCGGTGAGCATGTTTATGGCGTGCCGAGTACAGGGGATACTGATAGGTTTACTGTCAATGGATTAACAAGCGGCTGTTTTGTTGTCCGCGCTGTAAACGGATGTGCAGTAAGTGCTCCTTCAAATGAAGTTTGTACGGGCGGGACAGCGGGTGCTGTGCTTGGAGCTAGCACGCTTGCCGATACCGGAGCCGGTGAGGATTATTATAATGTCCTTTTTATTATAGGTGCTTTGGTAACTTCGGCGGGTGTCAGACGAACTTTTGCCAAAAACAAAGAGAACTAATTTTTTCTTTTTAGCTTTCGGAATTATTCTTCTATCAGTTCCAATTTATTTTCGTATCCGTGAGTTTGGAAAGCTTTATGTTTCGCCGGACCGGGAAGCTATGAAGCAGACAGAAGTTATTACTTATGATCCTTATATTATTGAAATTGAGAGAATTGGTTTGAAAATTGAGGTTGTTGAGTCGGGTATTGTTGACGGCGTGTGGGAGGTGTCAGACAAAGCTGCAAACCACCTTGATATTTCGGCGGATCCGGGAGGAGGGGGAAATATTCTCTTATACGCGCATAATAGGGATAATCTTTTCGGTCCTATAAAATTTTTAAAAAGGGATGATTTGATTAAGATTATTGATGGATCCGGAAATGTGCATAAATACCGTGTTGAGAGCGCTTTTGAAACAGATCCTTCGGATGTAAAAATAGCCTCAAATACAGAGAGTGAAGTGCTTACGATTTATACTTGCAGCGGGCTTTTTGACAGAAAAAGATTTGTCATAAGAGCAGTACCTGAAAGTATGTAATCTAAATTACTGATAGTTTTTTTGTTATTGAATAGTGTATAGTGTATCGAGAGAAAGGAGGTGATAAGAATATGAAGAAAATATTAGCAGGTTTAGCTGCAAGCACACTCCTTTTGGTGGTTGCTGCTGCCCCAGCAGGTGCGTTTTGGTGGGGATGGAGTAATGATGACCTCGAAGTTAACAATAGTGCTTATGTAAAGAATGTTGTTGACACTGTTGCAAAAACAGGCGGAAATAAAATATCCGCTATGGATGATGTTTGGGGAGGCACACTTAAGAGTGGTGCAGCTGGTGCAGTTACCCAAGTAATGAACAAGGTTAACACAAATTCTGTAGATTGTGGTTGTTATGATGATGTAACTCTTAACAATAGTGGAGTGGTTAAGAATTATCTTGATACAATCGCAAAGACTGGTTACAACAAGATTTGGGCGTGGGATGACGTGAGAGGCGGAAGCCTTACTAGCGGTAATGCCGATGCTGCAACTGTTGTAGATAATATTGTTAATACCAACGTAGTTGGTAATTAACCCTTTTATTTTTGGAAGGGGGTTATTACCCCCTTCCGTTTGAAATTTTATTAAAAGTATAGAAATATTTGAATGAATGAAAAGCTGAAACGAAAAATATCAATTTTAGTTATATTTACCCTTCTTTTTGTGCGCACAACTCCTTATGCAATATATGCTACCGAGACTCTTGATACTGAAGCTCAAACGGTTGATGCTATTGAAGTATCTGCCGAAGAAACTGCCGGGGAAACCGATGCGGTGATTGAAAATGAAGCAGAGGTGATTGATGAGGTTACAACAGAAGCCGAAAGCGGGGAGAATGAAATTGTCAGCGAAAGCCCTACGCCGTCACCCAGTCCGTCACCCAGTCCGTCCCCTGTTGTGGACGAGGTGAGCCCTTCACCAACTGCTGAGGCCAGCCCCAGCTCCAGCCCCAGTCCAAGTCCTAGCCCTACTTCTTCTTCCCAGGTAGAAACGGGAGACAGCGTATCTTTCGTTGAGACCGAGAACCAAGTAAATTCTACAGAGGTAAATAGCGAGGTGGTTTTTAAGACTCTTAATATCTTTTTTGCGGAAGGTGTTAATTTAGCTATCGACTCCTGGCCTTTGATAGAGGAGGTTGTTTCAAGCGGGGGGGATGAAGAAACCGTAAATGTAGTATTTCTTGAAAATAATAATTATGCATATCTTAGCAATGAAATAGTGAGCGTTGCCAATACGGGCGGAAATTCTGCTACGGGTGAGACTGCTACTATTGAGACCGGGAATGCTTATTCGGTAGTATCTCTTCTTAACCGTGTTAATACTACAATTGTTGACTCGAAGGTCTATGTCGTTACTATTAATATTTTCGGTGAACTGGACGGAGACATAGTCTTGCCCGATATTTTGGATGAAGAGACATGTACAGATTGCGGAGGATCTTTAGTGGATATTGAAAACAATGCGGAGGTTGAAAACGTTGTTACCTCAAGCGCTGATAGCGGAGGCAATGCAGCAGAAGGCGAGAATGCGGATATTGATACGGGAGATGCCGTGTCCAGCGTAAATTTGGTCAATGTGGTAAATCTTAATATTTTGAATAGTTTTTTCAGGCTTTTTTATATTAATAATCTTGGTGAGTGGAGCGGAGAGCTTTTGGGCTGGGGAGAAGGGGAAAGCGCAGTGGGGGGATGTACGGGCTGTGTGGAAGGGAGTGATATTGTCAATGAAGCTTATGTTTATAATAATGTAATTTCTACTGCCAATACGGGAGGAAATAGCGCTTCCGGCGGGGAGGCAAGCATAAAGACCGGGAATGCGGTAAGCGCTGTCTCAATCGTTAATTTTATAAATACTACGATTAAGAATTCTTTAGGATTTTTGGGATTTGTAAATATTTTCGGTACATTTAGCGGCAACATTGGGACCGAGTCAATGCTTTATCCCGTGTCCGATGCCGCTGATGATGAGGGTGGAAATATTTCTAGCGAAAGCATGGCAATGAGTACATCCAGCTCCAAAGAAGAAGGCGGGGAGCTTGAGGTTTATCAGAAAAACAATGTAAATGATTTTGTTTATCCCGGGGATACTGTAACCTTTTTTGTAGATGTAAAAAATGTCGGAACAGGCAAGGTTTATGGAGCTACCTTGGTACTAAGCCTTATAAAGGATGGGGAAGATTTGGGAGGCGGGATAATACCGCTTGGGGATATCGCGCCGAATAAAGGATTTAAGATTTCAACCGGGCTTGTGCTTTCCCGGAATGCATTGGCGGGTGAGTATATGGCGCATGCCGAAGTTTTCGGGATAGTGGGGCCTCACGACGGCGAAATATCCGCTTATTCGGACAGCTTTTTTAAGATAAAGGTAAAGGGCACTACTGCTTCCGATTTGACGCCGGATGAGGGGGAGGAGGCTTTGCCTGTTGCCAATGCAAGCGGGGGGCAGGTACTGGGCGCTGCTTCAACCGTAAAGAAAGATTATATGATTTACTATGTGCTTCTTCTTATGCTCACGAGCGCGTACTTATCTAATTGGTATAAAATGAGGGCAAAGGAGGGCGTTTTGTGAGAAAGGTTTTTGAGAATGTAAATTGGCCGGGGAGAGTAATGTTTTTATTTATCTTGGCTATTTTTGCTGTCTCCTTTTATAAAGTGATGGGGTACTTCATTAAGATAATTAGTTGATGGCTAATAATTGATGACTGATGATTAATGGGGTTAGTTGTGGTTGTGTAATTTGAGAGATAGTATGTTTGATTGGCTTAGAATTTGTGTTTATTTGTTTCTTATAGTTTTTATCGATATCTATTGACAGGGTGCTTTTAACAGAGTATATTGAGGTTGTTTAAGCTAGCCCTAAGTAATATGCTAAGAATTTATACTTGGGAAACATAGTAGTAAGCCGCCGAAGGGCGGCTTTTTTGGTGCTTGGGGGAGAAGGGAGGTGATATAAATGAAAAGAATATTAATGAGCTTAATGATGATCGCGCTTGTCGGCACCCTGGCAGTTGGGTCAACCAGAGCTTGGTATGTGGGAAATGATACCGAGACAAATAATACTTTTGCTTCTGCGGGGGCAATTAAGTTTGACATTAGAGGACATGGAACAGATTTTCCAACGGATGGTGTGCCTGTAGTCGCTACCAATATGCTGCCCGGAGAATCGAATAAAGACACTACATATTTTGAAGTTTATAATCATTCCAATTCTTCGACGCCCATTAAATATAGGTTGCATGCACAATTAACGAGTGGAAGCGGATCGCTTTATAACAAGATTAAATATAGGCTTTATAAATGTCCCCATCCGGTTTCAGCGCCCGTTTTATGTTCAGGGGGAAATTGGCAGCTTAGAAAATCTGGATGGTTGAAGGATCTAAACGGGGCAGGTTCAAATTATGCAGTGCCTGATCCAAATTTGCTTGGTTCAGTGAGTCATCCGGAAGGATCCCACAGATGGATGCTTGAGCTTTGGCTTGATAGTTCCGCTGGGAATAGTTATCAAAGTTTGAGTTCTGTGTTTAATATAATCGGTATTGGTACACAGCCTGAGAATCCTGGATGGAGTGAGTAAGCATTAAGCATTTGATGTTGCGCAAGAAATTTGCGCAACAAACTAAGGCTTAAATGAAAAAAATTACAAATATAATTTACTGGCTTGTTTTTTTGTTTCTCGTGCTTATTGCCGGGCTTACAAGCCTATCTACTTTTGATTTTGCCGGAGGGCACCGGCTTTATAACGTATTGTCCGGATCGATGTCTCCTGCTATCCCTACCGGAAGCATTGTTTTGGTGGGCCCTGTTTCTAATTACAGCGAGGGGGATATTGTTACTTTTAAGCCGGAGGGGGATAGGGATGTAACAAGGCCTAAAAACACTACAACACATAGGATTGTGGAGATAAAAGACGAGGGGGGCGCGGAGAGATTTGTTACCAAAGGCGATGCGAATGAGACGGCGGATCCGGAGAGTGTTGACCGCGGACTTATTATCGGAAAAGTTTTTTTCCACCTGCCGCTACTTGGGTACGCCGTAAATTTTGCAAGGACACAGATTGGACTTATTGTTTTAATTATTATTCCTGCAACTATTATTATTTACAGTGAGATGGTAAGTATTAAAAACGAGGCAAAAAGGCTTATTGTTAAGAGGAGAAGCCGTAAGCTTTCTTCACGGGAGAAGATTGTGGAGGCAATTGGCGAGGAGGAGATAAGGGCTGAGCGAGGAATAAAGCGCTTTCTTAAAAAATTTGGTTTATTGAAGATCTTTTTTTTGACTTTTGGGGTAATAAGCTTTAATGCCGCGACAAGCGGGGCTTATTTTACATCACAGGTAGTTCTTTCGGGGAATAGTTTTTCTGCCGGATACCGGGAGGATGATGTAACAGGTGTGGTGATAAATGAGGTTTATTATGATGTAGGTAGCGCTTGCGGTAATGACGGGGGAGCAAACCCTGATGAATGGGTGGAGCTTTACAATAACAATAGCTTTGATGTGGATCTTAAAGACTGGAGTTTGACTGATAATAATGATACGACAATTATTCATAGCAATTCTGTTTCTGTTCCTGCACACGGATATGCCGTGATTTCTAAATCCGCAAATACTTGGAATACGGGCTGCTTTAATCCTCCTTTGAGCGCTATCCGTGTTTACACAGGCCAAAAAATCGGCAACGGGCTTGCTAACGGCGGAGACCGGCTGATACTTAAAAATCCGTCGGGGTTTGAGATCGATGCTGTGAGCTGGGGGGATGATTCTTATGCCTTTGGCAGCGGTAATGGTGTGGTTTTGACCGGGGACGGCAAATCCATGGCAAGAAAAACGGCCGGCGTTGATACCAACTCCGCCACCGACTGGGAGATACTTGATAATCCGAATCCGGGGACTAATCCGCATAGTACGATTGAAACAAACCTTGATCTTTATAGAGATGGAGCCGATTTAAGCTTTAGAGTGACCGGCGGCGGAGTAGCTAAATTTGAAAGATATGAATATATTATTACTTACGATTCGGATGCAGGAGAGCAGGGAATTGAGGGGAAGGGCGAGATTTTGGGAGAGGAAATAAATGTGCAGGGGATTTATCTTGGGCTTTGCTCGGATGTTTGCGTGCCTTACGGAAATATCCGGAATATAAGCTTAAAAGTGCGCCTTATCGGAGATGTGGTTAGAAGCTTGATGATTAATGGCCAATGATTTGTAGTAGAATGGTAATTAATGCGAAGAATTTTAGCTCTTTTTATTTTTATTTTATTTTTTGGGTTTGTAAGACCGGTTCAAGCTTCTCTTGGCGGGTATGAGGTGAGACGGTTTGAGGCTGATATTACACTTTCTAAGGATACTTCTTTTTTGATTACTGAACGGATTGATGTTTATTTTTCGGAAAGCAGGCACGGGATTTACAGGGAGATACCGAGTGTTTATAAGATCGACGGGAGAAGGATTAACAGCAAGCTTTCGGTTCATAGCGTTACTGATGGGCGGGGGGTTGAAATTCCTTACAAGGTTAGTAAATCTGGGGACTATGTTTCTATAAAAATAGGCGATTCTGAGAAGCTGGTTTCCGGGGAAGTTTTTTATGTAATTACTTACCGGGTTAAAAATATTTTGATCGCGTATGATAAGCACTATGAACTTTACTGGAATGTGGTTGGCGGCGGCTGGGATGCGCCTGTTGAGAATGTAACTGCTAATGTTATATCCGATTATGCCGGGATCGTAGATATCCGATGTTATAGCGGTGAGAGCGGGTCTAGCAAGGAGTGTACTTCTCAGACTGTTAACGCACAATTGGCTAGCTTTTCGACAGGACAAACGCTTGGCAACGGGCGGGATATGAGTATTGTAGTTGCTTTTGATAAGAATAATGAGCTAGTTTTTCCGGGGTTTATTGAAAGGTTAACAGAGAGATTTATTAATTTTTTTGGATATTTAGCCGCTCCCTTAGGGTTTTTCTATATATTGTATTTCTGGTTTAAACACGGGAGAGACAAGAGGTATTTGTCGGACAGCGTTTATTACGAGCCGGATGATAAATCTACTAAAACGGTATCTATTTTTAAGAGGGCACATTTGCCGACTTCTTACTATCCTCTTGATGGTGTAACTCCCGGAGAGCTGGGAACTGTCGTTGATGAGCGAGTAGATATAAGGGATGTGGTTGCCGAGATAGCCGAGCTTGCAAGGCTTCGCTTCCTAAAAATGGAAATTGTTGCCAAGAAAAAATTTTTGGGCAAGACTACGGATTATAAATTTATCAGATTAGAAAAGGATACAAAGCTCCTTCGGGATTACCAGAAATATTTGTATGAAAAGCTTTTTGAGGGCGGGGATGAGGTGCTTTTAAGCTCGCTTGAGAATAAGTTTTATAAACATTTACCCGAGTTTAAAAAGAGGATTTACGAACAAGTGGTCAAAGCCGGGTACTTTCCTACAAACCCCGAAAGGGTGAGGATTAAGTGGATTTTTAATTTGGGCGCATTGGAAGTATTTTTGGCGCTTGTTATATATTGGTTTTATAGTTTGACCGGGAATTATCTGCCTTTTGTTGTTTTTGGGATTTTTAGCGTTATCTCTTTTCCTATTGCCTTTTTGATGCCGAGAAAGACTGCCGCGGGGTATGCGGTGCATAGGCAGGGCAAGGGGCTTGCCTTTTATGTCAATAAGGGTAAGTGGAGGCATGAGATAAATGAAAAGAGGCTGTTTTTTGAAGAGATGCTTCCGCTGGCGATTTCTTTGGGGGTTGTTAAAAAGCTTGCAAGCGAAATGAAAAAGCTCGGAGTTTCTCCGCCTTCTTATGTGGGGGGAACAAACGCTATTGTTCTTGCGAATATCGGGAGCATGGACAGCGCATTTGGAAAAAGTATTTCTTCTAGCCCGAAAAGCTCAGGCGGATCCGGATTTGGCGGTGGTTCAGCAGGCGGCGGATTTGGCGGAGGGGGTGGGGGGAGCTGGTAAAAGAGTATGATATAATTTTTTTATGGCATTGACAAAAAGTGATTTAGTAGAAATTGAGAATATTGTTGATAGAAAATTAGAAGAAAAGCTTGAAGAAAAGCTTTCACAGTTTAGAAGCGATTTATACAATAAAATTGATCCAATTTTGAAGGAAATCGTCGACAGCCGTGATGAGCGAGTGATAGTGTCGCATAGAATATCGGAGCATGGTGACAGATTGGAAGATCATGAGAAAAGAATTGGAAAATTGGAAGCTTCAGTTTAGCTCTGAAAGATAGTCTTTGACTTTTAAGGAAATATCGTTTTTGATTTCACTCCAATTTATGTTTGTTGTGTAATCGGGATCGGGGTCTTGATCCGCATCTTCAAAGTAAGTAAGGGATTTTAAAATATGGATTTTTTGGTAGGAAACTTGGTTAAATTTTTTATCGAAGCTTTTAAGAAGAGTTTTGAGAGGATGGTTTTTAAGTATAAAGTAGAGGTCTGCGAAATCTTTTTTGGTTGAGCGGGATGAAATTGCCGAAAGCTTCATGCAGGCAATATCCAGTATTGAGGCGAGTTTAATACCTTCGTATTGAACAAAATTTTTAAGGAGCGGGTATTTGTATTCGAGAAAGCTTGTTTTTACATCGTCAATTGTTACATCAAGAGTGCCTTGTGCTTCTTGGGTTATTTTTGGAGAAAACGGGTCAAGGCGCTGGATAAGAATATCCCTATCTGGGAATTTTTGAATAAAAAAGTCCAGGTCTGCCGATTTCCTATGTCCTATTTGCAATGCAAGCGCGGTGCCTCCTGCCAGATAGAAAGTATTGACTATCGGAATTTTTTTGAGTTTATTTAAAATCTGTCTTGTTTGCGGGTAAAGGGTTTGTTTATACATAAGATTTCTTTTTTGGGAACATCAAAATAGAGTGCGTAAAAATTTCCGGTTTTTGAAGATATTCTTTTGCTGTTTTTGAGTACGTTTGTTATTTCCTCTTTTTTGAAATTTTTTATTAACCACTCTAATTCGCTCCAGTCTCCATATTCCAAAATCCTTTCTATTATAAAAGCGGAATCGAATTTGGTAAGATTGTCAGCGTTTACGTCCCAAAGGAATTTTTTGACGTTTTGAGGCAATGTGAGCATTGTCTATTATATCATTTTTCGAAGATAATTGACTCTGGTTTTACTCCCAGTTTTTGAATTATGTTTTTAATGTCAGTAATCATTTGCTTCGGACCGCAGACGTAGAAATTCATACCCGGATTGAAAAATTTTTTTATTTTTCCTTCGTTTATGCGACCAAAACCGTAGCCATTGATTTTTTCTTTTGTGAGGGTGAGAGATAGATCGCTTTCGTCAAAGAAGTTTCTTAATTCAGTTTCCAGGATAATGTCTTTTTTGGTTTTGTTTGAAAAGATAAGCTTATTGCCTTTGAGATCAATTTTTTCATGAAGCATCTTGAATATTGACAGAAAGGGTGTAATCCCTGCGCCGCCTGCTATAAAAACGCCCTTTCCCTGGTAATTGATTGTACCGAATGGAGAGGAAACGCTAAGATTATCACCCGGCTTTTTTGAAAGAAAGCTTTCTGTCAGGCCGCTATGGTTTGGAAAGAGCTTTTGGGGGTAAGTTTTTATAATAAATTCCAGCACCAGATCTTCGGGCTGGGAGACCATTGTGAAAGGGTGTCCCTCTATTTCTGCGGCTTGGCCGGGCAGAAAATTAAACTTATCCGGCTTACTGATGATTAAGCGGATTACGTTATGGGTAACCGGCTCTATAAGTAATATTTTTGAATTAAAGTTCACAACTCATATGATACCATTTTTGTTTTTACAAGTGTATGTTGATGATATACTAAAAATAGGAGCTGCCCAATGAGATTTACTAAAGAAGTTTATAAACAGATACTTGTTGACTCGGGGTATATTAATGCCGACGAATTTGAAGAATCCGTCAAAACCGCTGAGGATCTTGACAAAAATATTGAGGATGTACTGATTTTTAACGGCTTAATTTCTTCAGATGCTTTATCTAAACTTGTTTCCGAATATCTTAAAGTTCCTTATGTAAATCTTAAGAGGTTTGAAATACCGGATTCAATTCTTTCCATTATTCCCGAAAAAATGGCTGTTACTTACAACATGATTCCTTTTGCCAAGGAGGGTGATGTTTTAAAGCTTGCGATGGAAAATCCGGGAGACGCGGAGGCTATTGAGTTTGCAAAGCGGCATACGGGAGCAATAATCACGCCTTATTATTCAAACCATGAGGATATAAAAAGAGCTCTCGGGCAATATAAAAGAAATATCCGGGCGGAATTTAATAAGATTATATCTGAAAGCGTGGAGCTTGCCGGAGCCGAGAAGGATCTGATAAAGGCTGCTGAAAAACTCCCTATTATAAAAATTTTGGATACTATTTTTGAGTATGCTTTTGCCGAGCGTGCAAGCGATGTCCATATTGAAACCCAAGAGAGAGAGGTTTTTGTAAGGTTTAGGATTGACGGAAGGCTTATTGATATTGTGAGGCTTCCAAGGGGGATTGAGGAGGCTTTGGTTGCAAGAATTAAGATTTTATCGAACCTTAAATTAGACGAAAGAAGAGTGCCGCAGGACGGAAGGTATAAGTTTAATATCGGAAGCGAGCCTATTTCGCTTAGGATTTCGATTATCCCCGGTTTTTACGGAGAGAATGTTGTTATGAGAATTTTAAACGAATCTGCGCGTCCGTTGAGCCTTGAGGAGCTTGGGCTTGCCGGAAAGGGTCTTGAAATTATTAAAAATAATTTGAAAAGGCCAAATGGAATGATATTGGTAACAGGTCCGACGGGGTCCGGTAAGACTACAACTTTGTATTCGGCATTGAATATTTTGAATACGATTGATGTAAAAATATGTACTATTGAGGATCCTATAGAATACGGAATTCCGCGGGTGACTCAAATACAAGTTAACCCTAAAACAGGGCTTACTTTTGCTGCGGGTCTAAGATCTTTATTAAGGCACGATCCGGATATAATGATGGTGGGTGAGATCAGGGATAAAGAGACTGCCGAGATAGCGATACATGCTGCACTGACCGGGCATCTCGTGCTTTCTACTTTGCATACGAATGACGCGGCCGGTGCGATACCCAGGCTTTTGGATATGGGAGTTGAGGGATATTTGGCCGCTTCTACTATTAATGTGGTGATTGCCCAAAGGCTTGTAAGGAAAATTTGCAGCTCATGTATTGAGCAGTGCACTCCGGATGCAGCGCTTTCCGAAAAGATAAGCAAGGATTTAAAGGTGGACCTATCATCTCAGAAGTTTTATAGAGGAAAGGGGTGCGCCGTGTGCGGGAATAGCGGATTTTCCGGAAGGATCGGGATTTATGAGGTTTTGCCAGTGACTTCTAATATCAGGAGTTTAATTACTAAGAATGTTTCAAGCGATTTGATTTTAGAGCAGGCCAAAAAGGAGGGGATGGTTTCTATGGTTCAGGACGGGCTTAACAAAGTAGCGGGCGGGATGACTACTATTCAGGAGGTTTTGCGTGCGGTAATGGAAACTCAATGAAAATTTTTAAATACAAGGCAAAAAATGCAGAAGGAAATGTAATCGAGGATACTATCCAGGCGGGTAGTCGAGAGGAAGCGGTGAGCGCGATCCGATCTCAAGGGCTTCAGGTTCTTACCGTGAAAAATCCGGACAAAATTGGCGGAAGCATGGTTTTTGGTGGTATTTCGGTTTCTGAAAAGAGTTCTTTTTGCAGATTTATGGCTACTATGCTTCGGTCCGGTATGTCTTTACCTGAGGCGGTGGATATTATACGCGAAGGATCAAAAAACAAAAGGCTTAATAAAATACTTTCGGACGTTTCTTTCCAGACGCAGAAGGGTAAGAGCCTGTCCATGGTTTTATCCCAATATGAGAGCGATTTTGACCAGATTTTTTTAACCATGATTAAAGTAGGCGAGGAGTCCGGGACGCTTGACAAGGCCTTTGATTATTTGTCAAAGCAGCTTTCTGCGAGCCATGAATTAAAACAAAAGGTAACAGGATCATTGATGTATCCTGCGGTAATAATTCTTGCAATGTTTGCCAATGGGCTTTTGATGATGCTGTTTGTACTGCCGAAGATATCTCAGGCTTTTTTGAAGCTTGAGGTCCCTTTACCGATTTACACAAAATGGCTCCTTATAGTAGGTGAGTTTTTTGGCAATAATGTGCTACTGGTTCTTGGTGTTTTCGGAGCGATTTTGGGCTTATTTGTTTTTCTTTTTATATTACAACCTACGCGAAGCGTGATCATGAGGTTTATAACAAAACTTCCTATTGTGCGGGATATATCAAGACACATTGATGTAGCACGGTTTTCAAGAACGCTTTCTACACTTCTTCGGAGCGGTGTGCCGATACTTGAGGCTTTGGATGTTTCTGTCGGGACTTTGGGGCAGAGGTCTTTTAAAAGAGAGGCTAAAAAGTTCAGCGAAAGCGTTTCCAAGGGAGAGTCTTTATCCGATGTGCTTGTAAAAAATAAAGATCTTTTTCCGCCAATAATGGTCCAGACAATAAAAGCGGGAGAGCAGTCGGGGAGCCTTGAGGATGTACTTGAGGAGCTAGCCGTTTTTTACGAAAAAGAGGTGGACTATAGTTTGAAAAGATTTACTTCCCTACTTGAGCCTGTTTTGATGCTTTTGATCGGTGCGGTTGTAGGAGTAATGGTGATTATGATGATTGCCCCGATTTATAGCATTATAGGAGGATTACAGTCCACTATACAGTAGCCATGAAAATTTTAGAAGATAAGAAAAAGCTTTTGTTAATTTTTGTTTTTGTATTGCTAGCTGCTGTTTTTTTGATCCTTCTTTTTAGGAGGTCATCTCAAGATCAGATATCCGAGATTCAAAAAATAGCAATCAACAAAGATGGGCGCGAGGTGGTGGTTTCACGAGATGGGAGTGTGTTGATAAATAACCTAGATGGCTCGGAAAGCGAAGTGTGGGACGAGGGGAAAACGGAAGCTTTTTTTGGATACTATGAGAAGCTTTACTTGGGGAGCGAGGGATACGCGGTAGATGAGAATGGGGATTATATTGTTTTTAATGATGGCAGGAAAATAAGCATTAAAGATGATGATGAACTATCGGATATAATTATCGATCCTGACGGGGATGGGGGAGGAGATGATTATTTTGATAGCGGAGGAGACGGCTCGGCAGATGAAGGAGATGGAGACATCGGCGATGGAGACGGGTGGTTTCCTATGCCCACATCTTCTTCCTATCCGACTTCAACTACCCCCCCGCCTTTCGGTGGAGGAGACAGCGAGTGTCTTTATTGGAGGCTGAGTTACTGCGTTCGGCCAAGGACTCCGACTCCATCTCCTGCGGCAACCGATGGGCCCAGCGTTGATCTGCCGCCAACTTGTACTGAACCGATTAACAGGAAAACAGGAAGAACGGTTATCTCCAACGAACTTTGTATAACCGACGAGGATGTTGAGCAATAGCCCTTTTTGTGTTATTATAGGTTATGGGTAAAGAGAGAAGTTTGGGGGTTAGAGGTCTTGTTATTGTCGGCCTTGTTGCGGCCGGATTGCAAATTGGTGAATTATATGGACAACATACCGATTCTAATTGTCAGCACAGGACTTATCCGACTTTAGTTCCTGAAGCTCCTGATTCGATTCCCGATTCTGAGCCACGCATTAAAATGCTGACGGTTGGAAGTTTGGTTGATCAATTTGCCGGATATGAAAATGCATATTTTAGGATTCAGCTTACTTGGCCGAACGGAAAGCACTATTTTATTGGGTGCTCTTCTAATAAGAAAATTGATAATTGCGTTTATATTGACAGCGATGGTGGCGGTTTGTTGTATGCCAGAATGTCCAAGGAAAGGATAGGGATAATCCCAATACATGACGGAGCGAAGATTATAATTGAACCGCTTTTTGGGGAAAATCCTGGTATAAGTGTAGATGAATTTCAAAAGAGGACAGGAGTTTTTGGTAATAATAAATTTTTAGCTGATAAAGAAGGAGAAATGTCTTTTGAAGTTGTTGATATTTTTAATTCCCCCAGGGCATAACGCTACTTGATTTTTGTTTTTATAAAGAGTAGTTTGTAAAAAGAAGTTGTGTTTAAGGAATCCGGTGAAAGTCCGGAGCTGTGCCGCAACCGTGAAAGTCGGAAAACTAGCAGCTTCATTAATCCCGAGCAGGAAGATGATAACCGAACAAGAAATTAGAACTTGCTTAATAAATTGGCAGAATAAACCGTATCCCCAAGTTGTTGAGGAGCTTTCTTCACTTTCAGTTGAGAGTTTGGGTGCGCCTGATAATTATTATTTTTTGTTTTGGAACGGGCGTTTTGTTTCTCCTGAGACAGGTGCTTTTGTTTACGAATCGATAGATAGGCATTCGTTTCTTGGACAGAGAGAATACCGGGCTTTTTTGGAATTAGAGAGCTGGGCAGAAAAAAGCACGAGAGGGGCGGCGGTATGGATTAGCCCGAAATTTGAGGGCAAGTATGACACTTCAAAAATTATTGTGAGTGAGATTGTGTCGAAAAATGGGCAAAAGGCTATAGAGAATTCTTCGATTTTATTGAATCTTAGCGATAGTGAGTGTTTGGAGGCAGCAAGGAAAATGGGGCTTTACCTTGAAGACGTTGAAGAGTTGAGGGAGAGCATTATAGTTTTGCCGGAGGACGGCTCGGCTTGGGTGGATGTAGTTGAAGCCGCCGTTGGGGAAAACGTCAAGCTTTTTGATGAGATCAGGAATAATTTGCGCGGCAATAAAAATGCGGCTCTTTCTTTAGCCAGAGGATATCAGCAAATGATTGAAATAGGAGTTGATCCCATGATTATTTATCAGCAAATGCAGAGGGATAGGTTTTTAGGAACAAACGAGATAAGCTGTCCGGCGACCGCTTCGGAAATAAGCTTTCGACAAAGTAGAATTTTTGGGGAAAAGACGCTTGAGTGCGACTGCCCTTATTGCGGGAAGCATGTTAATGCCAAAATTAGTATGGGGCAGATTCATTGCCCTAATTGTGGAAGGTCTGCTCCTTATCTTTGTTAATTTAATCTTCTTGCCAGCTAATGAATTCTAGTTCCCCCGTGGTTGGGAAGTATGGCGGGGGTGCAAAAAGAAATCTTGAATCGTAGTTTATCGTCCTTGTTCTAAAACCGGATTCTAAAGGATCGTTGTAGTTCCAGTATGATTTGGAGTAGGAAATAAGTGCGCCGTTTATTGTAAGGCTACTGCGTATTGCGTTTGGGTGGTCTCCGCACCACCACAGATAACCATGTCTTATCACCCTTCCTTTTTGGGCTATGATCGCTGCGTCTATTTGAAAATCATCGGGAAGATCGCGGACGAAATAGACATCGTTTTGTGCAATTAACCCCAGGGTGTTTGTGCCGTCGTAGGAATCGTAAACAATATTGTTTTTGATCCAGATATTCATGTTTCTTGATGTAAGGGGAAAGCCTGCGGCTACGACAGTAACTTTTCCTTTAACCGTTCCCTCGACCCAGAGATGATCTTCTGCAAAAATAATAGGGGTTTCCGAGGTTTGATATGTTCCGATTAGATCCTCGTTTCTTATTAATTGGTATCTTCTTCTACAACCTCCTTGCCCGTCTTGTCCGAGGCCTTCGCCCGGTGCGCTGTAGCCATAGATTGAGTTGGTGTTATTTATCCTATAAATTTCAATAGTTCCACTTTCTGTGAATACCAGGTGATATCCGGCTCTTCCCGAATCGTCGAGGTAAAGACCCACGTCTTGTGCCGCTTGGCGCATGTTTTGAAAATCGAATGCGACGGAATCAAAGTCCACGATCGGCACGGGGAATTCCCAAAGAGACTGATCTCCTCCATCTCCCCAAACTCCTGGTTTCCAGTCGGGCGGGGAGCAGCCTGTTTCGGAGCCGCAGCGGTATTCGTCTTTTGCGCTTGTTACGCGGCCTGTATTTGTCCCATCCATTCTTACGCCGTTATTGGAGTGGATGTCTCCGTTTACCGTTATTCCTTCTCCGTACCATGCGCTTGCGTTATTGAGGAAAACAAATTTGGCAAAGGAAGGCTTTCCGTATTGAGCGGTGATCGTGCGCTTTATTCCGGGTTTGTTGTAGCTAATTCCTGTTGACTTGATCGTTACTAGTGATGAGCCGTCTTGCGGTGAGGTTATTTCAAGGCTAAATTCGCCAATTTCTTTACCTTGGGGATCTTTATAAACGTGGATATAGGGGCCTTCCTGTCCCGTGCCGTCCGTAAAGTCATCCGGTGCGTGGGCGAGATGCCATTTGTAATAGTTTATGCCTGCTTCTGCTATATTTAGCGCTTCTTCGGATGCAACTCTTCTGTTTGAATATTCAAACTGAGTAGTTAAGAGTAAAAGAAGTCCGTATATTATTACAAGAAAAGAGCCGGTTATTACAAGAAGAGCCGGTGTTATAGTTCCTTTTTTTGTTTTCATCTTATTATTGTTAGCGTTCTTATCTGTGCTTGCGAGCTAATTACATAGTCGGTATCGGGTGAATTTTCTTTTGGGTTAACTCTTATATAGATTTGTACCAGCTTAATTTTATCTAAGTCTGCCGGCGTTGGCATGGGGTTTCCCTCTGTGTCCTCCGGCCAGTCCTGGTTGTAATAGAAAAAGGCGGGCATATCGTGGTTTCTTACATTATCAGATAAATTTATTGATTTTGCATCATCCGGATTATAAACCGGAGGATTGCCGTTTGGTTTGATTGTAGTTTTTGTGAATGTATTTTCGTTAAGCTCGTATGTTACTTTTTCAGCTTTGCCGTCTTTGTCGATATCCGAGTAGAAGGTTATTTTATTGTTTTCGGCCGTTTCGATTGTGAACGCCCCGTTGTCTCCCTGCCTTGCGGTTCTTAGCTCTTTGACGAACTCGTTTGCTATGCGGCTTGTTTCTTCAACAGAAATGGTGTTATTTATCAGAGTAAGCTGGCTTTTACCTAAAATAGACTGTATGCCGACGATGCCGAAGCCTAAGATGACGATAAAAAGACCGACCATGGAGACTTCTACCAACGTGAATCCTTTTTGCGTATATTTGTCCATACTATTCCTCTATTAAAATTATTTTTTCAGTTTTGTGGCTATTTATGGATATTGCATTTGAATAATCGGTAAATCCGGATGCGGTTGCTTCGAGAATGTAGTCTTCGTTTTCAAGATCGGGAAAATATATTTGCCCAAAGTCGGGATCATCGCTTATTCCTGCCGATCCGCTAGCTTCTATTTGATCGTTTAATTTAAGTATTGCAGAGACCGAAGCTATGGGATTTGCTGCGCTGTCTTCAAAAATTGTTAAAAGACTAAAGGGCGTTGACGGATCTGCAAGCGAAATAAATACATCCTTTTGTGTATTCGGCTCAAGTTTGACAGGAAGATGGGGGTTACTGCCTGCGAACACTTTTGTACTGTCTTGAGGTAGGGTGATGTGGTAGTTATCCCATTCAAAATCTTCGATTTGGATTTTTCCTTGGGAATCTGAGACTACGTCTTGGTCGTATTTGTAAATTGCTTCGTCTTCTTCTGTGGTTCCTATTATTTTTTCTCCCCTGAGGTGGATTATCTGGTTTGTTAAGGGTGCAAATTCAAATTTTTTTGTATCTACGGTGTAAATTGTAAGGTCACTTAGGCGGTCAATACTGAATGATATTTCTGTAAGCTCATTTTCTATTACGGTCAGATGCGGTTTTGACGGATTGGCTATTTCGGCTGTTGAGTAAGTTTTTTCGGCGCTAAATCCATCTTTTGTAATTGTTATTTGATAGCACTCCGTACAAGTCGGTGCGCCGGGTAAGATGATTTTTCCATCAGAGCCTGTCATCAAGTTTAAATCTACGGTAGGGGATAGTGACGGCGCATATATTTGTACATTGGCTTGCGGGACCGGGTTTGAGTTTGAATCAAAAACGAGGATTGAGATCGTGCCGCCGCCGGTTTCGGTTTCGATGCCTTTGGGCGATACGTCGGTGATTAAGGTAACGGTGTTTCCCTTTGAAGCGGCTATTCCTCCCCAAGAGACATCGATCCTTGCTCTTTTATAGTCGTTTGGGAGAATGTCATCCGGCGCCAAGCCGTCAAACTGATCGTCAATGTAAACGACAGAGGTTTTAACTGTGTAGGCAAGGCCGTTTTCTATTATGGTTTTTGTTTGGGGTAGAATACCTTGCGGGATTCCACTTATTGTGCCTACTTTGTCAAAGGGCATATTTCTAATTGTTTCTATTTCGTAGTTGGCGATGTGCTGGGCATTGGTTCTTGCTCTTGTGTAGGAGATTGTGTCGTAGGCCGAAAATACAAGAGTTATTACCGCTTGGGAGAGAATGCTAAAGATGCCGAGGGCTATTATTATACCTATAAGTATTTGGCCTTTATGAAAATTTCGAGGGCAGGGCTTCATTAATTTAGTATATCATTTATAATGAAAGTACCTGCCATGTTTCGAAAAGAATTTGTATCCATAGAGTTCGGCTCTAAATATCTGAAAATTTTTAAGCTTGATAGTGGAAAAAAGAAGCCGGTAAAAATGTCTAAATATGAGATACCTGCAGGATATATTGTTAATTATCGAATCCAAAAGCCAAACGAGCTTACCTTGATTCTTAAAAAGGCCTGGAAAGAACAAAAAATTAAGGAAAAATCCGTAGGCATAGTTATTCCTGAATTTTCGACTTACACAAAGGTTTTGATACTTCCAAAGCTTTCGAGAAGCGAGCTTGATGAGGCGATAAGGTGGCAATCCCAGGATTTTTTGCCCGTTGGGGGCTCTGAGATGATTATGGATTGGCAGATTATAAATGAGGATAAGGATACTTTGGATTATCAAATACTTGTGGCGGCGATAGAAAAGAGCGTTCTTTCCTCATATGTTGAAGTCGCGAGCAAGGCGGGACTTTTGCCTTTGGTCGTTGAAACTCCTTCGCTTTCTTTAACTAGGATCTCGGATGGAGATGATACGGGAAAGCTTGTTATTTATGTTTCGCCGGATGAAACAATAATTGTATTGGCAGAGGGCAAAAAGATAGTAGCTTCTTCTGTGGCAAGCTCAACTTCTCAAAATGAGATAATTCAAAGCGCTTTGAGAGTGGTTAACCACTACAAAGCCACCAAAATTACAAGGGTTGTTTTGGGGGGCGTTAACCTTTCTCAGGAGTTTTTTAATAATGTTGCCAACTTGTTTAAAGTAAAAGTATTTCCTTTGGAGTATAAGGGTGTTTCTTTGGATTCCGGCAAGCTTCAGGAATATGCAATCGCCCTTTCTTTGCAGCTTAAAAATCCCGAGCAGCCCTCTGATGAATATTCTATTAATTTATTGCCTCCTGTGTGGGAGAAGCATTACAGAAGCAGGCTTCAGAGCATTCAGTATTGGACGCTTTCTTTGATAATATCTATTTTTATTTGGAGCTATTTTATATCGGTTGTCGGGGTTTATTTTGCACTTTCAATGAAAGCGGAAAGCTTAGGCTCATCACAGAATGTGGCCAAAACGGGTGAAGCAGAGGCTGTATTTACTAACATAAAAGATATAAACAATATTATTACAAAAGCATCCTTAATAGGCGATAAGACAAAGCAGCCACAGGAATTGATAAACAAAATTGAATCGAGAAAAGTTGGCGGAATAAGTATAAATTATTATGATATTAATTTTGATAAAAGCGTGGTGAGTGTCCGGGGTAGAGCGTCTGATCGGGGCACGCTTTTTGCCTTTAAGCAGTCTTTGGAGGAGGATGCCGATTTTTCGGAGATTGACTTGCCGGTTAGTAGTTTGGTAAACCAAACCGATATTGAATTTGATCTTTCTTTCGGGTATTTGCCTATGAAGGAGAAAGAAAGTCAGAAAATAAAGCTTGATATTTGATTGTTATGGATAAGAAAACAAACCAGTCCGTGAGCACTCAAGCTCAGTCCGTGCCGATAAAAAAACCGGAAGGGCTTGATATCCCGGCGGTGAGCAAGCACAAAGAAAAAAAGCTTTATATTAAAGTTTTTGCTTTAAATATTGTGAACGCTATTTTGATAGTTTTGATCTCGGTGTTTTTGAGCAGGCTTTCTGTTAAAGCGGAGGAGGTAAAGGAGCTTCGGCATAAAGTGCTTCTTTCGCAGGAGAGTTCCGAGATTTCTTTTTCAAAGGCGGAGATTGAAAGAAATCGGGAGAAAATTTCAAAAATTGAATCGCTTTTTGCAAATGAACAGAGGATACTCGATCTTTATGCCGAGATGGATGTATTAAAAAATGAGGGTGTTGTTACTGACTTTCGTTTGCTAAATGACAAGCCTGTTACCGATTTGGGGGCTAAGGCTTTGCCGATTTTTATTGGATTTAGGGGTGGCACGGAGCGGGTAAACTCGGCGATTAATAAGATATATTCAATGCCTTACTTAATCAGGCCGGTCAGATTTGAATTGACTAAAAACACCGAAAGCGGCGAGATTGAGGTTTCGTACGGAGCGATGCTATATGTTTTGGAATAAATTAAGGCTAAACAGATTTTATATGTATTTATTGGTTGTAATGGCCACTTTGGCTATTGTCGCCATTTTTGTGTTGAGAAGTATTTTTAATGCTGTTGAGACTGCTACAAAGATAGACCAGGATTTTTTGGAGAATTTTTCGCCCAGACTTGATACGGCCGGATTGGATCGAGTTTATGAGAAGAATTTTAATAAGCAGCCGATAGGTCTTGACTTGGCTGAGTAGATGTGTGTACAAATAATATATAGGTTAAGCGAAGGAGGTGAGATTATAAGATTATGGATAGAACACTTAAAAAGGGTTTTACGCTTATCGAGCTTTTGGTAGTAATCGGTATTATAGGCATTTTGGCCGCCATTGTATTGGTGGCTGTAAATCCGGGACGACAGTTTGCCCAGGCTAGAAATACCACAAGACAGTCTGATTTGATTCAGATAACCAATGCGGTTTATCAGTTTGCTGCTGAGCATAATGGAAATTTGCCTGGAACCAGTTTTGATCCTGCTACAGGAGCACCCGATTTTCCAACAACAGCAACTTGTATAGGAAACGATGGAGTGGCGGGGTGTTTTGATTTAGCAAACGCTGGAGCTGATGAGGATGGAGATGGTGTGGTGGATGCTGGAACCACTATTGTTCCTACTTATATCGCACAATTACCTGAAGATCCTCAGTCGGGTAATGCACCCGGAAACACTGGTTATGAGATATTTACAACAAACAGCCGTGTAACAGCAAACGCGATAGGTGCAGAATTGGGTGAAACAATATCGGTGACTAGGTAAGAGAAAAGAGAAGTACCTGCCCGAATGTGAGTAAGGACTTCTCTTTTTTATTGATCTGTTTTTGGAGAGCAAAATTGTTGTAGAATTATTATAGCAATGAAGAAAAAAGAGGAAATTAAGCAGGAGATAATTGATTTTTATAAACAAAGCTATCTTCAGAATCTTGAAAATATTAAAAGTATTTTTTCGGAATTAAAGATTGAAGGATTAGACATAACTTTATATGAAGGAGTTTTAAAATCTTCTTCGCAGAATTTAATTGTGAAATGGAAGAAAGAGACAAAGTATTTACGCACCGTTTTTGCGATGCGTGCTTTTGGAGAAAATTATAGGAAAGAAGTGATGCCTATTTCGATCTCGATAGATGCGATGATTAATTTGCTTGATGATTTGTTGGATGAAAATTTAACAAAAGAAGATAAGGTTTTATATATAGTTGAGTTTTTGCGATGTTCATCCAATTTTTATTCGCACGTTGGAGATTTGAATGTTACTCAAAAATTGGGTGAATATTTTAATAAACTGATTACTCTTGCGGTTGCCGAGAATTATTTGTTCAAAAAGATTCAAAGCACTAGAGATTTTGAAGAGATAGTTATTTATTCATCTTCTCTGTTGATGACGAGGGCTATGGATATAGATGTGTTTATTGAGATAGCTAGCGGCGAAGTAACCTCTGATGTTTTGCGTGCTGGACGGGTATTTCGAGCTGTAAATATTTTAAAGAAAGATATTTTGGATTTTGATCATGACTTGGAAAACGGAAACGTTGGCCCTTTGATTTTTGTATATAAAAATAGAAGCGATTATAAAAAATATATCGCGAGATTAGTTGAGGATCTTGAATCGAGGTTTGATCAGATAAGTTTTGATGATGCTGCCACTATGCGGGGAATAACGGAGTCGTTCAAAGAGATGTTTTTAGAGGAGAAAGAAGCGATCTTAAATCAACTTAGAAATGAAAAAGTGCAGAAATGATTACTCAAGTATTTGGCTTAAGTAGGTTGATAGTATTTATTATTAACGCGACCGGAATTGCTTTAATAATAACAGTTTTTAGCGGAAATCTTCGAAAAATTCTTAAATTAATATTTATTCTGATGACCGTTTTTATGTTTATCTGGGTTGATTTGGCTTTTCTTGCCCGCATTGTTGAGGTGAATAATTTGGGACTGCTTTATATTAAGCTTGCATGGTCTGTAACCCCGCTTTTATTTGTTTTAGTGTTTTGTTTTATTATCGTTTTTCTTCGCATTTCGGATAATTATAAGTATTTTTCGATATTTTCAATTGTTTTAGGTCTATTGTTTTTGGCGATAATTCCATTAACGGGTTTAGTAATATCGGATATTCAGTATGTGAATGGGACATTGGAGATTTTGTACGGAGATTTTGTGTGGCTTTTTTTTGGTTTTGTATTTGTTTATACATTAATTAACTTCAGCATATTAATTGCTAATCTTAGAAAAAAAGATACAAGTGCTGAAATTAAAATAAGAATTAAATATTTGCTTATAGGATTGACGATTTTTTTTGTAGCTAATTCAATTTTTAATCTTGCTGCGCCGGTTTTTTTCAGTGTGTTTCATTTGTATGAGTTTGGTGATTACTCGTTAATTATATTTTTAAGTATTATCGCGTATGCAATATCTACTAACAGATTTGCACGTATAGAAATTGTAACGGCTACTTTTTTGGTTAGTTTTTTGGGGTCTTTTTTGTTTTTGGATATGATGCTTTTTAGCGAGACTTTTGAGCAGATTGCTTCGAAAGCAATAATTTCAGTGTTGTTTATTCCGTTTGGCTATTTTTTAGTAAGTAACGTTCACAAAGAAATAGAGCAGAAAAAGGAACTTGAGGAGCTGAATAGGAAACTTAAAGAACTTGATCAGATTAAGAATGAATTTATTTCTGTTGCCGCGCATGAGCTTCGAGCACCTCTGACTGCGGTTAAGGGATACCTTTCTATGATATTGGACGGGGATGCGGGTACGATAACAGACCAAACAAAGGATTTTTTGCAGGACATTCAGCTTTCTACGGAGCGGATGATACGGCTTGTTAATAATATGCTAGATGTGGGAAGGATTGAGGAGGGGAGGATCGTTTATAATCTTGAGGATATTAATTTGGCCGAAATAGTTAATACGGCTTACAACGAGTTTAAGCTTGAAGCGGAGAGAAAGAATCTTGAGTTTAGGTTAGATGTCCAAAGCGATTTGCGGGATCGTGTACATGTCGATCGCGATAGGCTTCATGAGGTGATTGTTAATTTTTTGAGCAATGCCACTAAATATACGGAGACGGGCGGGATTACTATGAAGCTATTTAATAAAGGCACAAAAACCGTGAGACTTGAGGTTGTTGATACTGGAATGGGCATATCAAAAGAGGAACAAAAAAAGCTTTTTAGGAAGTTTTATAGGGTTAAATCAAAAGTCGGTAAGACAATAGGTAGCGGATTGGGGCTTTATATTTCAAAGCTTTTGATTGAGAAGTTTGAGGGTGAAATAGGTGTGGATTCTGAGCCTGGGAAGGGAAGCAATTTTTGGTTTGAACTGCCAGTTTCCTCTTGATTTCTTTTTAAAGTTTATTTCACCACAGGCTGTTCCCACCTTGTAGTATAATAATTAAAGTGGGTTTTGAATTAAGGCCAAGTAGAGCTTCGGTTAAGAATCTTCATACTGGAAATCTTGTTCATTTTATGATATTATAGGATAATATGACACCTGATAATTTGGTAGAGAAGGTGTTTGATACAAAGCTAACAAGGCGCCAAGTCTTGGAATGGAGTGCGGCTTCGGCACTTATGGCTATTATTCCAGACTTGGAAATTCAGGAGAGGCAAAATGAAGTAGAATTTCTTCCTGAGATACCCTCAATCATCCTTCAAGAAGAAGAATCAAAAATTATTTCAGAGATTGAAACAAGGAGAGCGCCAGACACCTTGATGGCAGTATCTCTTGATATGGAGATGGTAGAGAAACTTCAAGGTATCACTAACCCCGACCTTTCCCAAAGGATAGAGGGAGCCCTTTTTTTGCAGGAGGAAGCAAAAAATTGGGGTGGTGAACTAGCCATAAAGCTTCTTACTCAAACCAATAAAAATTCTGAAATTGAAGAGGTTTCAGTCATCCTCGAAGCCCAAAACGATTTTACATGGAACCAAGTGGAATACAAAAGCAAAGGAGTAATCTTCCATGGAAGTGAAGGAGATATCCACTGGATTAACCCATCTGAGGAAGGATCAAAAATAGTCATAGCAAAATTGGACTATACACTCAAAGAGGATCTCCTAAAAGCCTTGACAAGATGCGGATACATAGATGAAAATACATCCTTTGAATTTCCACCAGATGGATCACTGATTCCTGTGGAGATAGATAAAGATGGAAACATATCACAAATAATTACAGAGGAATTAGCATACTTTCTTACACTCAAAACCTTTTCACAAGGAGCAAATGTAAATTTAAGGGAAGAGCCAACGACAAGATCTAAATCTTTAGGAATAATAAAGGAGGGTGTTGCGATAGTGCCTACTCCAGCTGCTCTTCTTAATGAAGTAGATCTGCATGGAGCTAGTTCAAACGGAAATAAAATGATAGAGGTATCAAACGAAGGCTATACATGGATACTGATAGAAACTCCCACACCGGAAGGTCGGGTGGAATACGCCTGGGTTGCTTACTCTGTGCCGGATGTTCAAAGAGTTCCATTAATAGATAAGGCAGCAGGTCCTAATATTAATAGCTTTAACTATTTTAGGAAGTCGGAGGAGATATTTTTAGGCTATTCAAATGAAATATTTGGAAGCAATGGAGAGTATCTTGGAAGGCCTTGGCGGGGGGAATATGCCGTAACTCCGGATACAGATGTATATTATTCTGGAGTTGATCCTAATGTGATTTCGGGAAGTATAGTCATAGATGGAAAGAGCTATCCGATTAAATCAAATGGTTATCATGATGATGTTAGTGTTATTAAGTTTGAAGACTACTCGTATTATAAAGACATTTCAATTTCGCCCAATGGTGCTTTTGTGGGTTTTTTGGGGGAAAGGACAATAACGGGACTTTTTCTTAAGGATCCTGAAACAAATCAAATTATAGAGGAAGCTAATTTTGGTGGTGAGCTTGAAGTTGTCGACATTCTAATGCACGCGCGTCATAAGGGCGGCGGTAAAGATTATTTAATTGCAGTGTCAATACCAAAAGAGAAAATTATCTCGGGAGACAGGGTGGATGTTGATCGAGACACTCAAACGTATGTATTACCGAAATTAATTCCTGGCACCAAAATATCGCCGTGGATATCGTTTTATTTGGATTCGTGGGAGGAATATTTGGATCAACTTGTTGACATTGTTAATAATAGAGTAAGTTTAGATAAATTAACAGATCAAATAAGTTATTCTGTACATAAGTACAATAATGAGTTTAGAAGTGTAGCAATTGGTTTAGGTAATGCGTCGCTTAATATAGATAATATCTATTATATTGGCATAAGCCATTCACTGGATATAAAATAATTGATTTTGTACCAAGGCTTGAGTTAACTTCTTGTGCTGTGCTAAAGTGAATTATCTGGGAGTGTTGGAATGAAAAAGATACTTTTTGCTGCTGTAGCTCTTCTTTTTATTATGGTTTTTGTTTTTCTATTTGTGTTACTTGAGTATCAGAGCAGGAAGCTTGTTTTTCCAAGCGTTTATTACAAAGGAGAAAAGATGATTTATGGGCTGGTTTTTAATAATACTATGGGTAGGAGCGTATTTACAGGGGTGGTTAGTGGTTTTAGTTTGGATGCGGATCAAGCAGAGTTGACTCTGGCAAGCACTAAAGATTCAAGAACAAAAATTTTTTTTGATCAGGGTTCTACGATGATTACTTTAAATACTGATGAGAGGCAAGGCGAATTTTTTTGGCGAATATTTGAGGCTTCGGAGCTTTCCCAAAGCTTTCAGAGAAATACGCCGGTAACAGTGCTGTTTTTTGACGAAAACATAAATATTGAGTCCGAGATGAGAAAAGAAGACTACAGCAGAATAAATATTGTAATCCATAAATATGATTAAGCACTTAAAAACAGCTCTTTTAATCTTTGGTGTATTTTTTCTTTTTTTTCTAACAAATAAATCAGTCAATGCACAGACTTGTAGTGGAACAGCTTCAACAACATATACTGCATATAGTTGTGAAGGCGGACCCGGCTCATACCGATGTGAGGGTGAAGAAAGAACGGCTACGGTTAGCTGCGCTTTTGACGGCAATGACTGTGTGGGATTAATAAGGAGAATTGATTATTATTGCTCTGCTAGTCCTTCCGGATGCGTGATTAATGATTCAACGCGCCGAACAACTGACGGCTGCTACATAACTGGCGGTGGGGGAGGCACATCAACTCCTGCGCCGACGACTTCGCCCGGAAGCTGCCCTTGGTGTACCGGCCAAGACCAGTGTCCTGCCGGATGGACTTGGACTCCGAATCATCCGGCTTGCGGCGGATTGGGCTGTTGTACCGGTGGAGACGGAGGTGGTGGCGGGAGCGATCCTGCACCCCAGTGGTGTCTTTTGGGTAGAGTGGGGGATAGGACAATTGATGTATCAGGGAGTTATTTTAGAAGGGGGATACTTCCTGACTGCAGTAGGATAAGCGTAAACCTATGCTATTATCAGGTTAACCCACCTGAAGCGGATTTCAAGGTTCTCTGGACAATTGATAATACAAGTGTTTTAAGAATAAGAAGCACCACCCCCTGGGGTGGAGCAATCAAAAACCCCACATCAAGCAGCCCTTACTATTATATGTATTTTAGGCCAATATCGGCAGGGCAAACAAGAATATATGCAAGAGGCTTGGTAAACGGAGTAGAGCGCTGTCGCTCAAGCGCATTAGTTACAATAACGGATTCATCTGTAACACCCGCACCCACATCTGCTCCCACAACTCCCCCCAGAACCCCAACCCCTCGCCCCGGCTCAACATCCGCGCCATCAACACCCGCACCGGCACGTACCCCCACCCCTCGCCCCGGCTCAACACCCACGCCACCTGTTCCCACACCCCGTCCCACTCCGCCTCCCACACCACCCCCTCCTCCAAGCTGCAGCATTTCACTTAATCCAAGCTCACTAACAAGAAATATTGGCCAGAGCGCTCCTTTAAATGCTTCGATAAGCGTTAGAAACGGATCGGTCTCATATGTTACTTTTTCTTCCAGCAACAGCTCAATAGCAAACGCAGTTTCACCTGATTTTTCCTTTCCTTTCAATACCAGAATTACCGCTATTTCCCCGGGAACGGCAACAATAACGGGGACAGTGTATGTCAATGGGAGTCCAATCTGCTCAGATACTGCAGCGTTTACTGTTTCAACTCCAAGCTGCACCTTGAACCTTCTTCCCGACCCCCTAAATATGATTATAGGTGAGGAAAGGGAAATAGCGGCAATAGCAAACGGAACAAACGGTGTTGTTTCAGAAGTAAGATTTAGAATTGAAAACCCATCCTTAGCTAGCGCTACATCCCCTGATACAAGCGCTCCCTTTAGGTCTGACATAAGAGCCACTTCAATAGGAAACACAAGGATAATGGGGGAGGGGGTTATGTATGGGGCAGTCCGCTGTGAGGATACATCAGTCCTAAATATAGAAGCCCCGGATCCCTGGATACAGGCAACCGAAGGAGACGTAATATCAGGCATGGGG